>Ga0315273_10000388_pt1 | contig 45721 bp, 47 predicted proteins | sample YL17G02_0_MG_FD_205753 | JGI IMG/M metagenome (GOLD analysis project Ga0315273, IMG submission 205753) | Sediment microbial communities from Yellowstone Lake, YNP, Wyoming, USA - YL17G02_0 | ecosystem: Environmental > Aquatic > Freshwater > Lake > Sediment | place: USA: Wyoming | collected...
AACAATGAACCTTAAGGTGATTGATATTAGACCAGCCGGAGTCCATCCAGTATACGATATTGAAGTAGAAAATACACATTCCTTCTTAGCCAATGGTATTGTAGCACACAATTGTATGGTCTCACACGGAGCTGCAAGATTTACTAGAGGAAGAATGTATGACGCGTCTGATAAATATTCTGTGTTTGTTTGTAAAAAATGTGGTCTTATTGCAGCTTACAATGACAAGATGCATATTCATCATTGTAAAACTTGCGACAACCGGGTAGACTTTGCATATGTAGAAATTCCTTATGCTTGCAAACTATTATTTCAAGAATTAAATACAATGAACATTGCTCCAAGATTAATTACAGAAAATTAAATTTACATAAAAATTTTAATTAAAATAAATTTGTTTAAAATACAAATTAATATACTTTATACAAAATAATATTTTTTTTTGAATATATTTTACAAATGAAAAAATATTCAACTTTTTGTAAAAAACATAGTTATTTTTAATTGTAATAAATATTCGTAAATATTAACTTCATGGTATTTTTTCCTAGTATATTTTAGTATTGTGTGTCATTTTGATATATGGGTAGTGCGTTATGTTTAAATACAATAAAAAATTAATTTAAAGATTAAATAATAACATACAACAACAACAACAATAATATACCAAAATGACAACCGCGATTGAAACATATTTAAATTCATTACCTGAAGATATATTAACCCTTGATATAAGTTGTAATGAAGATATATTAACCTTTGATATTAGTTGTATTAAATCTTTGATGGATTTAACCAGATACAAAAATCTAAAAACATTATATTGTTATGGTAATCAATTAATTTTGTTGCCTACGTTACCGCAAAATTTAAAATTATTACATTGTTCTAGTAATGAATTAATTTTTTTACCTACTTTACCACAAAATTTAAAAGAATTATATTGTTATCGTAATCAATTAACTTTTTTACCTACTTTACCACAAAATCTACAAAAATTATATTGTTATAATAATCCATTAACTTTTTCTTTGCCTACTTTACCACAATATCTAAAAGAATTATATTGTTCTAATAATAATTTAACTTTTTTGCCATCTTTACCGCAAAATCTAGAAACATTACATTGTTGTAATAATAAATTAACTTCTTTGCCATCTTTACCGCAAAATCTAGAAACATTACATTGTTCTAATAATAATTTAACTTTTTTGCCATCTTTACCGCAAAATCTACAAGAATTAAATTGTGATAATAATAAATTAACTAATTTGCCTACTTTACCACGAAATTTACAAAAATTATATTGTTATAATAATCCATTAACTTCTTTTCCTATTTTACCGCAAAATCTACAAGAATTATCTTGTTCTAATAATCCTATTTTCGAAATAGTAAATAGCGATACTTTGTTTCAAATAATAAAAAATATACAAATATTAAACAATTTTCGTTATTTATATTATTGTTTAAAATTCAAAAAACAATTAAGAAAATGGTTATGGGAAAAGGTAAGAGAACCGAACGCAATGAAACGTTTTAGTCCGTTGTATTTAATTGAAAATTTAGGTGATGATGATGATTTGGATACAGTTTTAAATAAATGGTAATAATAAATTGTTGTTATATAAAAACATAGTTATTTTAAATTGTAATAAATTTAACGTCTAAACATTAAACAAATTATATAAATAATTAAAAAATGGCGTTTAAAATATAAAAAGGTGTAATGCATTTAATTTTAAATATTATAATTAAATATATGATATTTAAAGACATTTCAAATTTCAACAATGTAAATGACTTTATATTTATTCTGAATGGTTGCATAAACGCTGATTTAATAATTTTATTTTTAGTTTTTCACGGTGTATTTAAATCTTCATTTTTAAAAAAGTGGTACAAAAAATATCAACTTAGTGCCGTTATTGTCGATGTATTAATTTTAGTTATTGGAATTATTGTAGCTAGATTTTTATACAAATACTTATTTAATGAATTTAGTATATGGAAATTTACAGGTTTAGCTGTATGTATTCAAATAATTCACGACTTTTTATTTTATTTTTTGTTTAGCAATTTACCTATTGGTTACAATTCTATGTTAGATTTTTTTAAGGGATATGCAAAAGAAGTTGGTTTAACAGCTGTACTTGGTGACAGTTTTACAATGATATTAGCTTGTTTGTTCAGTTCAAATTTTGCTACATACAGTTTAAATGTAAATATTATTGCATTAGTTGTTTCACTTTATTTTTTTCCTTATATGATTAATTACGAATAGAATTTAAACCATTCCACGTAACATATTAATTATATAAGTTGTAGAAGCAAAAAGTAAACCACCCCATAAAGTATCCATAATTACTGTTAGAATAGACCAATTTTTAAACAAAGCATAATTAGTCGTTTCATAAACACCGTAAATAACAATACCTAATAAAAATGCTTCATTAACACTTTTTTTTGGTTTAATTATAAAATAATTGATGCCTACAATTAAAAATACATAGCAAAGCGCTGCTCCTAAATAATTTATTTTAGGTTGTGACCCTTGAACGCTTACAATTTGATTATTAAAATAACCTTTAATTACATTTAAATAAATAAAATCAATTGATATAAATATAATTGCACTTATTAACATTAAAAAGTTAAACATTATATATTATTTAAATATTTTTTTCTATTTAGATAAAGTTATTTTTTATAAACTTTTTTTACTATAGTATTATATAAATGTCAACATCTGTAGGATATACTAGCGCAATTAGTGGAAGTAATGTAGCTTTCGCAATATTAGCAAAAAATCCAAAGAATTCGGGAGGCGCTATAAATGGTTGGATGCCTCAACCAACACAAACAGTTAATAAAGAATACACAGAGTTTGAACAAATTCGTTTTACTTTAAAGAATGCTTGGAATACTACTTATCCTAGTCAATTGAAACGCGACAATTTGAAAAAAAGTATGATTACGCCTTTTCGTGCCGTTACAAATTCTGGCGACCTGTTATGTCGTGAAAATTTTTCTTGTGGTGGAAGTTGTCAAACTCCTCAATACAGACCTGGGTTGCACGGTTTAAAACAACGTTTTGGTTCAGTGTCTGTTTCCTGCACCCCATCAGCAGCATATAATAGTCTTCAGTTAATCAAAAACATTCCTTCTGCTACTTGCAATGTTAAATACGTTTACGATAGCTCAGACTATATTACTTATTTGAAACAAAGTGCTGTCAATAAGAATTACAACGATTACACATTTGGCGGAGACCAATCTAATGCAAGTCAATCTGCCCAAAGAGCCATTAGAAGATATTAATTAGTTAGTATAATACAAATCATTTAGCATTTAAATAATTATCATAATGCAATTTAACAAATATTATTATTTTAGAATTATGATAATTAAATAATAATAAAAATTTATATTAATATCATTATGAATAAAAATGATAAAAGAAAAGAAATATTGTATCAAAAAACAGATTATAATAGTCATTTAATTTGTCAATTCTCAACAATATTTAAATGTTGTAAATGTAAACGAAACAATAATATTATTGAACCACAAACAAACTTTAGCCAATCTTGTTTATTTTGTGGAACTCCTAATTATGTTAAGAGAGAAAGAAAATATTAAGTATTTTTTTATACTTTTAATAAAAGTATATAATATATTTAATGACAACTCCATATGCCGTTTCTACAAATATAGGTTCAGTATCTTATAACAATTATGTAAATGCGCCCATTACAGGTCCACTAAGTACAAATCAAACACCGTGTCAAATACCATACCACAGTTACGGTACATTAGTTGGAATAAGACCTACACCGCCTCAGTTTTATCCTATGCAAGAACCTGTTTATGCTGATATGAATACTAATGCAAGACATCGTTACTTAAGAGCAAATGTAAGTAATCAAGATTTGCAAAGACAATTAGCTTTAGGAAAAGCTTCTACACCATTAGCACATTTTACACAATCAACAAATAGATATGCGGCAGTTTCATCACACTTTAATTATATTGTTCCAATTCCATCGTCTATGCGAACTGATATACTTAAGGCTAACGCAGTTGGTCAAAGTGGATATAAAGTTAACTTGCCTAATTCAGCTCCAATTTCTACAAAAAATTATTATCCTAGCGGTACAAGATCAACACTTAAGAGAGTTCGTTCTGGTGGATGCGCCGCTCCAGCTAAAAAGGGTTCAATTTTTAATACTAGTTTGTCAAATGGAAAAACTTGCGGATGGGGGTCAATTGTGCGTCAAAATTATTAATTTTACATAAAAAAAAATATTTAGTATTATTATAATATGCCATACACATATCCTTCTTTAACCCCTGCATACGGTCTTGGTAGCTACGGACGTACAGGAGCTGCTATTCTTATTAGCAGTCCTCGTACTAAAGTTGGTTCTCAAGGAAGAATTTATGCTTATCAAAAAGCACGTGGACAAGGTCCTCAATATATCCAGTTTTTGATTAAGGCAATTGGTCCTTTGCCTCGTGTTAACCCGTGGACTTTGATTTAATTTTATAATTAAATTACTTAATAATATTATTTATATTAATAAATAATATAATGAATAAATATTTAGTTGAATTTCTAGGAACAACATTTCTTATGTTTGTTATTTTTGCTACAGGCAACTAACTGGTTAGCTATTGGGTTTGGTTTAGCAATTCCCGTTTTACTGGGCGGTCCTATTTCTGGTGGAGCATTTAATCCTGCTGTAGCAATTGGACTTTACGCCGCAGGCAAATTGTCTCAATCCGATTTATTACCATATATTATAGTTGAAATTTTAGGCGCTTTGGCTGGTTTTTACGCTTATGTAAGATTTGTTAAATAAATTATTACATTTATAATATAATTTCTTGCAATATATTATAAATGCCAAGAAGACATAGAAAAATGAAAGGAGGATTTTTAGATTCTCTTGAATCTACTTTAAATAATTGGGGTTCAAAAATAAAGCAAAGCACTATTAATGCGTATAATAAAACAAAAAATGCTGTCACAGGTTCGAATTCATCAAGTGAACCAGTTGCTTTATCAACTGTTGGTGGAAGAACAAGAAGAAATAAACGTGGTGGTAGTTTTTCAGCAAATAAATCGGTAACTGGTTTAGCTGCCAACTCTGCATCTGTTTCTAATTTAAAAACGGCTCAACCTCACAATGTTGTAGGAGGTAAATCAAGAAGACATCGCAAACATAAATACTCAAAATCGTGCAAACATATGAAACACTAAAAGATTATAATTTATATATACATTTTTTTTATAATTATATATATGACAAAAAGTAAGAAAAACTACATTAGCAAAAAAAAATACAACTAAAAAAGTAAAAAAAATGCATCACAACAGTCACAGTTTTTTAAAGAATTACATTTAGACTTTGCAGTTCAACAAAGACAATTAAAAACCAACCCACGTCCACCAGATGTATATAGAACAAATATACCATTGTCCATGTCTCTTATATTTGTAAGCAATGTAAACGTTAAAAAAGGCGACGGAATGTATTGGAAAGATAACACTTCAGTATGTGATTAAACATTAAACTAAATAGTTTAAAAACAATTTGATAATAACTTTAACTGTAAATATGGACCTAATTGTAGAACCAGATATTTATTCTCCTAGCATTGATGATAAAGGAAACTATATAGATAAAATTCCATCTTTTAATAATTTAAAAAATGGACTTAGATGTCCTTGCGGAACAAGAAAAGACAAAACGTATGATTGTGTAGCTTATTTTACAAGTCATATTAAAACTAAAACGCATCAAAAATGGTTAATGGATATGAATACAAATAAGTCTAATTATTACACAGAAAATGTTCAATTAAAAGAAACTATAACCAATCAAAAATTAATAATAGCTCGTTTAGAAAAGGAAGTGAATGTAAAACTAAAAACAATTGATTATTTAACCCAACAATTGGTTTCAAAAGAAACTTATAATACAGTAACAAATTTATTAGAGTTTGATTAATCATCATCTCCAGTTAAATTTATTACTTCTGTCAATTCTTTTAATTTAATGGTTGGAAACGGCACTCCTTTTTTACAACAAGGGCATTTATAATTTATACCTTCTCTTGCAAAACCAGTTTCTGAATTCCACCAACAGTGTTGACATAATCTATGTGGAACTTTTTATTTTTCTCTCCTTTTTTAAATACTTTTTTGATAGACTTTCTAGATTTTCTATTTACTTTTTTACTTCTCTTTCGTTTATTTATTGTTTTAGAACTTTTCTTACTTTTAATTATAAATTAATAACATATAATAATTTATAATAATTATTTAGATTTATCCATTAAACGATACAATATATAGAGTCCAATTACTGCTAAAGATGCAAAATATACTTGTGATATTGGGTCTTCTGGAATAGAAGCTGCAGCATTTGCTGAAACGCCAGTTTGAAAAGTTTCATTGCAGCGACTGTTGTTAACTGGATTTACACCGTTTTGAAATGTACACGCGTTCATATTTCCAATATCTGCCAAAGTTACGTATTGAGTTTGTGTTGATGAATTATTATTAATATCAATGGTTTGCATAGTTAGCTCCTGACAATCTGGTGTTGACCCAGAGAGAAAAGAACTCATAATAGCAAAAGGGTTTAAAACATTTAAGTTACCCATTGCGCCAGGAATTAATCCTTCAAAATTTGAAAAATTAACACCGAGTCCTTGTGATATAAACGGAATATTGCCGTTAGGAACATTATCCATATAAATAAATCTATCTACTTGATTTCCACTAGCTACATCTTTACATTTGGCACCTGTTTGTAAAAAAAATTTGTTTCCTAAAGGACCGCCTGTTGCTGAAGCTTCACTATTTCCCGTAACTAAAACTTCAACATATTGTATTAAACCATTAACATCCTTTCCTAGAGCAGATAAACTTCCTTCGTCGCTCATACCAATTTGATTAGGCATTTTAATGTTTTTATAATATGGATATGTTGGTCCAAGCAATTTTTCTTGGACACCTTCAGCATTGTTTAATACTTCTGTAAATATAGTAGACATTGTACTTAATTTATATAAATATTTTTTTATTTCAAATTATTATTATTAATTACGTTGTAGAAGAGTCAGTTGTTGTAGTCGATGGAGTGGAACTTACAGCTCCAGTTATATTTGGAGCACTCCCGCCAGTCATTTGAGTAGAATAATTTTGCTGTGCAGCTACCATTTGCGAGACCTGGTCTTGTAACACAATTAAATTTCCACTTATATCTTGCACTTCCTTGTTTAGTCCATTTAAATCATCAAGTTGCTCTTTTAAAAAAGATATATTTCCTGCATTTTGCTGTGCTAATATTAAAGCATTATTGGGGTTGTTTGTATCATATGATTCATATTGTTGATTATCAAGACCTTCTATAATATTATTTTCAATATACGCTAAAAATATTTGATAAAATATTAACACAATAAAAAATAATATAAGTAAATTTATCAATAATAACATTAATATAATATAATATTAGTTTTTATTTTCTTTCATAATAATATAAATGTCTACAGCTTATTATCCACAAGGAATGAGACAAGCAATGCCTGCCTCGGGATACAATCATAAAAGTACATATTTCAATAAACAATATTTGCCGTGGAAAGGGACCGGTGCTTTTAGTAATCCTGTTGGGACTGCAGCTGGTCACATAAGACCTCTTACAAATAATGATACCGGAAACGTTTTTCAATCTGGCTCATTTCCTTCTAGAACTTATGCGCATACAAGAGTTTTTTTGCCTAGACCAATTAAACATTTTAGAAAGGGAAGAGTTATTCCATCTACACCTATAACAGGCGTACCAAATTTAGTAGGTCAAAGCCCTTATAATAAAAGTATATCTGTTGATATTAATGAAAATGACCTAATTAATTACAATATGAATAGATTTGTTGCTTCTAGTAAGGGAACCTCATTAGGTGGTGGTTTCGGCGGGTCTGGTTTGCTTAACGAGTTGCAAGATAAACCTGGCGCATTTATTGTTAAACAAAACCCACCGGATGAAGTTAACGGTGTAAGTCAATTGGAAACTAATTGTAAAAGTTGTCAAGGAGTAGGCATTGTCGTCAATTATTATCCTAATACTACTTATTTAACTGAAAATCCCGAAAAAAATGTTACAAATCCTATTTTGTGTTGTAATGAAGAATATAAAGCAAAAAGAAGAGCAATCTACGCTAGCACAAATTTAGCTAAAAATTATTATACTACAACAAAACAGTACCTACAAAATAGATGCAAAACTTACGAACAAAAAGCATTTAATTATTTGTCATACAAAACTTTAGATAATTCAGTTTATAGTTCTAATCCTTACTACATTTCAATACAATCTAATAGTTCTGTTCAAGCTGGCAGTCCATTGGCATTACAAAATACTTACTTAGCTAACTGTCAAACCAATGCTGAACAATATAATGCTACGCAAAATGCTATGATTGCACAAATGCTTAATATTATGTTAAATTTAAGTATAATAACGCAAACTGAAATTACCGAATTTAACACTCTTAATATTAATTCAATTGCTGGATTTTTTAATTGGATAAATAGTTTATCAGAATCCCAAAAACCTGGTGCTATTAATGTATTTACTAAGTATATTAGTAATCCATATTGGGGAATGCCTCTTAGTGGTCCATCAAATCAAACTGGATGTCAACTTGTTGTTTATAAACCAAACAACTATCAATACGCAAAACAAGGCGCTGTAGACAGTTCTACTAGAAATCTAAAACTTAGGGTTGATACTATTTCAACAAATGCCGCTTCTATTCAAAATTATAATAATACAGGACCACAATTAGTAACTGCAAATGAGCTGTATGCTGGCGATGCAAATAATTATGCCAATCTTCTTAAAAATAAAGCGCCAAATTGTAATACTCCATTCCCACTTAATTTTAGACAGACAGGGCCATTTCAAAACAAAAAGTTTTGTTATTACAATGCTTTGCCTCAATATCGTAATCCTGTATCTCAACCAAGTCCTTATCGTTATTTTCCAGGAACAGTTATTAGTTCTAATCATTTCTCTCAATCACCAAATACTTACAATACTACAACTGGAAGTGCTGCTTATTAATTTTATAAAAAAAATTAAAAATAATATTTTTATAGTATATAATATGAATAATTTTCAAACATTAAATGCCTTTAATAGTTCAACTAACTTTTTGACCGCTTCGAAAAACGCTGATTCTAATGTTATGTTAGATTTAGAATTTGACTTCGCTATGTGTCACGGGTCTTATAGTTGTTGTTGTTGGCGTTAATGAGAATGATTATGAAGAAGAAAAAAATAATAAAAATGAAATTAAAATTAATTACGATAATAGTGATTATGAAAGTAACATATATGAAGAAATAATAAAAATTATGTTAAAACACGACGCGCAATATAATAAATTTACCAAAAAAAATGACTTTAAAAATGATTTAAAAAATAATTTAAAAAATGATAAAAAATACAAACTATTAGCTTCATCACCCATACCTATTCCAAAACAAATTATTAATTTGAATATATAGTTCTTTTTTATTATAATGTTTATAATAAAAACAAAAATCTTTTAATTGTTAGTTGCTGATTCGACTTCTTTAATTATAGGTAAAAATATATTTATTTTTTCTGCAAATTTATTACACGGTATTTTATATTTTTCGCACCAATTTACAGACTTTTGTATATTAGACTTTTTAATTGTTTCAATTTTGTCGTCTTTATTTTTATTTTTTAAAATACTAATTATTTGGTCAAGTGCTTCTAGCTGTTGCTGTCCAATTGTAACGTTCATATCATCAAGTTTTGTAATAAAATAATATGGCAAATCAAAATCCAACAACGAAGTTATATATTTGTCTTCAAGTTTTTTTAAAAAAATTAATATATTTAAATAATTCACTTTATATTGATGCATTTTTTTCTCATTGAAAATAAAATTTTTACAAACAATATATTTATCAAAAGTTGTGATATTACTTGTATTAGGTTTAATAATGTATACTTTTTCAAACAATGAAGTTAATAAATATAAAACATCTACAATAGGTTTATAAAAAATATTATTTATTTTTATAACTGTAACTCCTTCATTATTTTGATTTTTAAGAATAGTCATAGCAAATTGCATAACATTATAAATATATTTATTTATACAATTATCATTTGTTTCAAAAAACAAAAAATCAAATTTATTATCGCCTATATTTTTAAATGAATCTTCATTTAATTTATCATAATATGTAATGTCATCATAAAATCCTTCTCTCAACATTTCAAAACATTCAACTGTATCATTGCTATTTTTTGTTACATGAAGTGCCTTAATTTTTTTATTTGCAAATTTTTCAAAAATGTTAAGACAGGTTGAAACTTCTAAAAAATCATAAAACAAATTTGTTTTTGGCTTTAACTTACTGACTGAAAATTTAGAACCAGGAACCTTAGAAAAAATATATTCATATGGATTTACAATTTTAATAATCTCATCAAATGTGTTATACGATAAATCTTTACAGTTTAGTAATATATTTATTATTTGTTCTCTTATTTCATTATAATAATTATAAAGAGTACACGATAAGTATGGGTTGTGTAAGTTTTTTTTGCTGCTTATTGGATTAACACAAATTTTAGTATTATTTTTTGGTAATATATAATAACTCATTTTGTTTATTAGTATATATTATAAATTTTATTTAAGTGTTTATATTTTATAATTCTTAACCAGTTGAAGTTAGTCGGAATCACTTTCAATAATTAAACCTTTAGGTTTAGGTTTAACAGTTGTTTTTTTTTGTTTTACAGTTTCTGTTTGTTTTTCTTTTTTCTTTTTTAAAGCTTTTTCTACAACTGCTACAGGAAATGTTTCATCAACCGCTTCAGTTGCAGCTACTAATAATAGCTTCTTTTGCAATTTTTTAATTTTAGGTTTAAGTTTTGATGTTTCTTCCTTTGCAACTTCGACTGAATGCTTAGTTTCTGTTTCATTTCGTTGTATTTCGGCTTCTTGATATTCACTTAATTCAAGAACAACTTTATTAACATTAACCTCAGTATATTTTTTATAAACAAAATATCTATTTAAGAATGAAATTTTTTTCTCATATGAAGTCATTTCTGGAGCCTTTTCGTAGTCTTTTGCTTTAAATTTATTTTTAGATATTTCTTCAACCATATTTAAGAATAGTTCACTAAATAAACCAGAACCTTCAGGAAGACCTAATGAGTTCGCTTCTTCTCTATTAATAACTTTAAAGCCATATGAATCCATAACTCTGTCCAAATAGTCAAAGTTTATTAAATATTCCGAAATTAGTTGGTTAATTGATTCTTGATAAACATCAATTCTGTAACCAATTGAACTAGAATCATCATCGAAGTTATCTGAACCATAACCTTTTACTATCTCCCATATTTTTTTACCATCTTCATTAATTTGAACACCTTCACCTGTCTTTGATTTTTTAAGCAACTCAAATATAAGTTTACCATCATACGCTGTACCAATAAAGTAACCATTTAATTTTGTACATTCTGCTAAATTTCTCATAAAACCTTGAAGTGTATCAGCTGTTTCAAAGAAATAATGCATAGCAAATTGACACGATGAAATATTGAAACCATCTTCGTTTTTTCCGTATTGTCTGGCTACCCCCTTTCCAATTTTATCCGCTTCTTTTGGTCCATGTCCAAAAATAGCAGCAGTAATTTGTTTAGCTTTATCATTAAGCATTGCTTCACCATTTTTAACGTTAAATGCACTATTTCCATTTACAAATAAAGCATATGGAATATTTTTATTTATTTTTCTAGCATTTAAATATCTAGCACAAGAACCGTTTAATCTATTTTCTAAGTTATCCTTTGACAAATCAATTCCAAACACAAACGATATTTTTGCTGCAATCCATTTTGATAAATCGCCTGCTTTGCCACAAGCAAAATCAATCAATGTATCTCCTGGTTTTGAAACACTTTTTATAAGCATTTTTTTTACATATAAGTTATGAAAGTTCTTCAGTGCTTGTGTTTTAAATTTTCCAGCAGGCGTATTATAGTATTTATCCTCGCATACTGTTATTTCTGGAATATTCATTCCTGTGCGTAACATATTTTCGTCAATTCGTCCGGCAGGATTTATTGATTTCCAATTTTCATTACAAGTTTTATAAGAGTTACCATATTCTTTATCTCCTCTTCTTAACTTACCAGTTTTATCATATCTTACTCTTAAAGGTATCCATCTCCATCCTTCTTCTTTTTCAAAGTCATACCTAAATTCTACAATTGTATTATCACCAAACGCTTCATTTTCTTCAGAATACATTTGCTTTCCTCCAGCTTCGTCTGGTTTTAACATTATTTTGCATAAACCAGCATTTGGGTCATAAGGTTCTGTTGGATAAAATCTTTTTGGAAGATAATCGTTATCCTGTCTTTCCTCAAACCTTTGGTTAAATGAAGGCAATTTATCATCTATTATATCCTGACAAGGATTTATAAAACCATCATTTTTTTCACTAAAACCGCATCTTAAAACTAATTGTTTATACTCATTAAACTGAGTACTTTCTAATGCATTTATACCATCTTCGAATAATGGAGTAATAATATCTTCATCAAGTGCTGTTTTTTCAGTTGTTACAAGAAAGTCAATAGTATTATATTGTGGTGGTTTCCATTTAAATGACTGGTCCCAAGTTATTTTTGTTTTCGGACCGGATTTTCCAATTTCGCTAGAACCAACACCGTAAAATGCGTGCGTAAATATCAAACCATCAGTTGTATATTCAAATCTGCCTTCTTTTTCTTTTTTCAAAATACTATTGCAAGCGCTAAATATAGTATCTTTTGAGCCTATTGGAAGAAATTCTTTAGTTTTAACAATAATTGGCGAAGCACTAGATATTCCTTTTTTATAACTTTCTAAAAGAGTTGCAACTGATTTAGTTTTGGCATTTGGTTGTACTGTAATTAAAACAGGACTTAATAATGATACAAAGTGTTTCAGTAAATAATATCTTGAATTACTAGTATTCATCTCTTCCTTTAAAAGCATAAATGTATAATTTCTAACGTCTACTTTATTTATAAAATAAATATCAAATGCAGCATATAGATTTAAAAACGCTCCTTTTTTATTGTGAAGAATTAATTCGCCGTCAATTAGAGTATTAAAACAATCCTTATTTTCTGTTTTAGCTCCAGTAAATATTACATCCATACTTGTATTTATTAAATATATTTTACCATTATCTGGTATGAACATTAAATGACGGTCACCGTCTGCCTTATCTGTAACAACAAAATCTGTTCTTATGTTAGGATAATTTGAATTTTCATCAAGCGGAGCAATATTTACTAATTGCAATGTTATTGAATTAGGTCCAATAAAATGTGATGTCTTTACTCTTTTTGAAACATCAAAGTCTTCTTTCCATATCATTTTCATATAAGATTCTATTACTGACTTTTGCTCTGAATATGAAATTGGAAAATTTGTACCTTGAAGACCACCTAACACATACTTAATAAGTTTTCTCAAAGACTCAAGAATTGCTTCTGGAGTGTTAAACTTAGTTCCAGGACCTACTTCACTATTAACAAGCTCAATTTCAATTTCATACATTTCTGAATTATTTAATACATTTGATTCTTCAAGAGTATAAACTTTTATAATAGGTCCGCGGTTTTGATTTCCAAATTTATCTGGCCCCCTATTTCCAAATTTAACTATGCTAAGGTCTACAATAAATGGAAACCCATCATTTTTAAAAGTTACACGATTAATAAAACGGAATTCTTTTTTAGACCTTTTCCAATTTTCTATTATATAACTTTTTAAACCCAGTTTATCTATTTTTTCCTCTGTATTTAATGCTACTCTAAAATTAAAATCATCGAAATCAACTGTTCCAACTCTTATACCATTAATTGTAGTAGGACCTTTACTTATAAAATCAACTAATTCTTGAAATGGTAATCCTCTAATGTCGTTACTTTTGCAATATTCTTGAATATTAGTTATTCCTTTAATTTCAGTTCTAATGTTGGATGGTTTAAATCTACCAGTTTTTGCGTCAAGAAATTCTGAATTTATACGCAAATAGTACTCACCATTTTCTTCACCTTTAACGTTTAACCCAACAGACTTCAATTTTTTTACAACATTATCGTAATCACTTTTTGTAATTTGTTTTATACCTTTTGTTCCAAATCTTACTTCTAACTCATTAAATGTTTTATGCGAAATATTCATATAAGAATTTGAATTATAAAATACCTTAACTAAATTATCAAACCTTTGTTGAGGCGTTAAACTAGTTTTTTCTTTCGGCATTTCATCTTGTTCTACAAACATTTCCTCTGGAAAATCTGTATCAATCACTTTTTTTGTTGCCAGTTGTTGTTCATTATCACTTAATTCTACTTTTATTAACTCACAATTTTTTCCGCAACTAGTTATATCATTTTCTTTAAAATTTAGCGATTTTAAACCATTTTTATCCCAAGTACTTTTATGTTTTGAAAGAGCTTCAATTTTCTGCATAAATTTAAGGTCTTTTTCTTTTAAATAATCAAGTTTTTGCTGAAGAGTCAAATCTTCTAAGTCTCTAACGGAACCTTTGTCAGCTTTTAGAATGTTATAGAATTTTCTAGTTCTTTTGTACAACTCGTCATCTTCTCCTCCCCATCCCCAGAAATCATTAGGATATCCATTTATACGCTGAAACATTTCTTTATTAAATGCGACAATTCCACCAAAATAGTCTGGATTTTTATTATAACGGTCCCAAACAGCAGCAATGTGAACTGGTTTATTAGTTGGCGTGTTTACATAATATTCCTTTAATTCTTCAGAAGGCAAAAGGTCTACATCGTGGAAAATAAAATTGTCGTATCCTTCCTTCATAGCATACAAAAACCCAATATTTAGAAGTTGACCACGATTAAATTTTCGTGAATCATTGCTTTGTTCTACTACAAAAATTTGATAATTGTTATTATCAAAGTAATTTGCAAAATAACTAACTAATGTATTAAGTTCTTGGGTGCGTTTTTTATCCTTTTCAAGGTCACGAAATGGAATAATAATAGCTAATTTATTTGTAGAAGGCATTTTTTCTGCTTCGTCTTCAAATTGTTTACGATATTTTGATTTTACACGTTGTTTCCAATTAGATGCGTCACCTTCATATTTACCTTCTTGAATTTTTTTTCTATCCTCTTCATCCCAACCCATCAACGTTTTTCTGTAATCTAATGCAACTTTATTCTCACCCTTATGTAACCTCCCAATTCCGCTACTAGGCGTGCTATTACTTTCAGAAGGTGGTTTAAGTTTTATCTTACCTTCTAAATTAAAATTGTTTGATTTTTCAATAGAACTCATTATTATATATATATAATAAGACATATTTTTAAATTGTTGTTCATTTTTTTTTAAATTTAAAAATACTGAATAATTGATTCATATAATTCATTTTTTGATTTATTCTTTCCAGTTTCTTCATTTTTTATTTCAATTGCTAATTTATTGCATATATCAATTAAATCTGAAACTTTATATGAAGAAATAGATTTAATAGGTTTATCTACATTTTCAATCTTATATAGAGATTTTTTTATATTATCAACTGCTTCTGTAGAGTTTATTTCAAATCCGTAACGTCCAATATAGTTATTATTTTTCTTATTATTTAAACAGTAAACTATGTATACAGATTTGCTGTCATTCATATATAACTCATAATAAGTTTTATTATTTACAAATAATATATTCATATTTTCAATCGCACACAATGTTAAAAATGTTTTTACATTTAAGCTTTTATCATTTGCAAGATTACTTTCAATATTACAAATTGAGTCAAATTTATATGTTTTTACAGTCTGTTTGTTTTTTCTAATTTTTTCGATATATTCGATTTTAATTTGTCTTGCTACAATGTCATTTTTATTATACATAAATTCGTATTTTGAATCGCCATTTTTAAATATGTAAAAACACCAAAACAAAGTATCATTTTCAGTAGGAACAAAAACTTGAGTTTTTATTTTTTTTTGACATTGGATTATAGGCTGTTTTTCTTTTATAACGCATTTTATTTTTTTATCTAAATATCTGTTAATATTATATTCATTTAAAATATAATATTGTAATTCACAAAGCACATCATTATATGGTGACGATGACATTATTTGCTTAATAATAATTTACTATTATCTTTAATATCTTTTGAAAAATATGTATTTTTATAGTCTTCCTTTTGTTGCTCAATAGTATTTAGAGTTATTTCTTGCGCATTAACATATTTAATATAAATGTTTAGTTCATCAAGAATTTCTTTTTTAAGTTCAGAAAGATTAATATGTATTCCATATTTATTTTCATTTAATGTAACCGTATTATTTTTATTAAGAATCCTTAAAACTTCAACTTGATTAAATTTATTCATATTTTCAATAGTCTCACGAATGTAATTAAGTTCACTAACTGAGTAATTATTTATTTCATTTGTATAAATAATAGCTTCCATTTAATTAATGTATTATATAATATTGTTTTTAAATTAATAATCAAAATTTATATTGTTATTTATGTTAATGTTAATGGAAGATAAATTGGAGAGAATATAATATTTAAAATTACGCTAAGTATTGTAAATAATTTAGAAAAAATGGAAAAAAATAAATTTTTCAAAAAGGATACATAAGGGTTTTATAAATTTTATAATAAATAAGAGTTAATCTTCTATTACAATTCTTGGCTTAGAAGGTTGTTTTGGTTTTGAAACAAACGGTTCTTTCTCTTTTACTAGTTCACCAATAATTGATATATATTTATCATTTAGTTCAAAACGTTGTCCAATAACTCTAACATTTATTTTATCCCCTTCTTGAACTTCTGAAAAATAAGCGTTGTTGTAGTGATGGTCTTTTGTAACAAACACAACAATAGGTGATGGAACGTCTGTTGCGCTCTCAGCTCTTATTCCAGCTTTTGTAATATTTTTAGCTATACAAGAAACAAGCATACCTTCAACAGGAAAACAAATGTCACACTCAAACACTGCTTCAAATGAAATCAAATTTCCTTTAATAATTAAACCACTTGAATGTGTAACAATTTTTGAAGAGTTAGCTTTAATATATCCTTCTACAATACATTTGCCTTCAAAACTTGCTTTTATATTTTCTTCAATTGTTTCTCTTATATTTTTTCCAACGGCAGTAATAGGCAATACAATATTTCTGGTAATTAAACATCTAGAATAAATAGACTGCAATCTTGCGTCTCTTCTTTTTATTTTTTGTTGTGCGGTTTTTAAAACGACGTCCATTACTATATTGTATATACATATTATCTTTTTATTATATTTTCTTTCAATTTTATTTAATAAAATGTAATTAAATTAAACATTTACTGTATAAAGTTTAAAAAATACAGCCATTTCAGGTGTTAAAAACCATTTTTTTTCATCTCTCTTAATTGTGTCAAAATATCTCAAAATAAATTCTTGAAAAACACATAACTCTATGTGATTTACTGCTTCTTTTGTTACATTTCCGTCAGCATCTTTTTGTTGTTTTGTGTTTTCACTTGTAAATTTGGTTTCGCCAAGAATTTCATTAATTTTTTTCATTGTTTTATCTTTACCCGCTTCATCGCATCTTGCTCCTGTATCACGTTTAGATAACATATCTTTAGTTTTAAATACTAAATATCTATTGTTTTTTTCATAACCAATAAATCCAACTATTTTATTGTAGTCATCTGCTTTAAAGGTTAAAACTTCTTTGCCTTCTTTTGATGCAGCTATTTCTCTTTCATCTTCGGGTTCAGACTGAACCCATTTATTATCATTATTTAAAATCATAATTACTCTTTTATTTAATTTATACATAATTATAGCCTTCAGATTTTTAGTTGCTATTATATTTTTATCAAAATACTCTTTTGCAAACCATTCAAATGTTCCACTTTTAATAGTATTTAACGAGTAAAGATAATTCATTATTTCAAGCTTGTCTTCAAATAAAAGCAATTCAATCATATGTTCTATTAATAATTGAATTAATATATCGCCTCTTGTTTGTGGATACTCTTTCGCCATTTTTTTTATAACAATCCCACAGTGTTTATACCAGTTTTCGTCTCCTCTAGGAACCCTTGTTTGTTTTGTAAAATCTTTACTAATAGTTAAGTTAACGTTCATTTCATCTATAATTTTTTTACCCTCTAAAAAGAATGGAATTTCTCCTTCAACAATAGCTTCATTTAGGTTTCTTTTATCTACTACAGGTTTAACAATATCCTGTTTTATTTCAAAATTTATCATTGAATGTTTATAGTCAATTGGAACTGACCTATCAAATATTGAAACATTTTTATTTGTCAATTCAACTGGTTGAAATAAATAATAATCTCCAATATTTATTAGTCTACCATTTCTACCGTATTTATCAACAATAAATTCATTATTATCTTCTATTAGTTGTGTTAGAGCTGAATAAATTTGAACATAAGGGTATTCTTTTGGGGTTCTAATTGCTTTGAGAAGTGTATCTTTTATATAAAAAAAACTTTCTTTCATAAGCATTCTAATTCTTTGCAAAATTTTTTCTGAATTTATCATAATAAATTTTTCATCATACGTATCTTCATTTAAATTTTCTTCGTTTATTTTTTTATCTTGACGACAAGAATAATTACAACTAGCCATATAATCACAAGCAGGAGAAAAAGGAGCATCACCAACTTTAAAGTCGTTTAAAGTTACACCATTTGATAATATTTGTGTAATTGGTTCTTTTAAAAAGTCCCCCATTATTTCTTGTGTAAAATTTGTCTGGTCATGATTAATAATACAGTCAATAGCGGTTTCTTTTAAAATACGACTAACTTTTCCTATTTGAATTGCTTTATACTCGGCGACACGATATACGTATAAGTCTGCAGCTTCTTCCTTGTTGTCTTCTAATATTGTTCCGTACATAAAAATTTCAACATTTCTTTTTTCAAAAGGTAACTCTTTATGAGAGAAATTACGGACTGCACGACCAATAATTTGTTCAATGCGATTCGTGTTGTACCAAGGTTCTAATATATGAACTTGACGAATAAACTTTAAATCAATGCCTTCAGAACCAGCTTTGGAAATTAAAATTACTTTTACTTTATTTCCATCCTTATTATCTTCACCTGTTGAACCTTTTACTTCAAAATCGTTATTTGGTGATAGTCTTGGGTCCCCGGTAATAATACAATAACGAGCTGGTATAAAATTTTTCTTGTCTGTTGGTGGTTTCATTGTTTTAACATCTACAATTTCGGTTGGTTTATTTTTAAATAATGGTTTTATGTTTTGACCATATCTTGTAAAACCCAATTCTTCAAGAGCAAGAGCAACTGGTATTAATCCACTATCAATATATTGTGAATAAACTAGTATTACTCCTTCACCAACGTTTCCAGTTTGAGGGTCAACTATTTTATCTAAAATAGATTTTATTTTCCAACTAAATTTGCCTATTATTTTTTGACTAAAAATCTTACCATAATTTGTAACTGTTGATTTTTTATATTCAAATTCACCTTTTTTTGGGGGAGTTTTATCATCTACAAAATTCATCATTCTTTCTAAACCAATTTTACCTGTTAATTGATGTGGGTCTATTGATATAATTCCTTCTTTGGCGCCTCCTTTTAAATCGCTGTCATCATTATCAGATTCTTCAATAATTAAAGGTTTTTTTACTTTTGTTTTTGGTTTGGAAATTTGTTCTTCATCTTTATTTTCATTTTCCTCAACAAACCCAGGTTCTTCATCTTCTGCTTCTTCGATTGGCGTAGATTCAGAAAAACTTTCAGAAAACTCATCTAAAAACTTTTCAGAAGGAATTTCATCTAATATATTTTTTAAACCTGGAACTGGATAAGAAATAATAAGTGATTCTAATGGAATTTGCAACAATGTATAGCCAAATGATTCCATATTTTCAAAGCTAGGCATATCCCTAACAGCACCAGTTTTTGTTGTAATTGTAAAATTTTTGTTTCTTAAATTATAAATTATATATTTATAAACGCAGTATTGACATTTGCCACAATTTTCGCAATTACCAATTTTATTTAAATATAAACTTAATATTCGTTTTTTATCTTCGTGTGGTATTTTTTTTAAATTCATTTGATAAGAAGGATAGCTTATAGCAGAAAATGTGTTTTCTTTTGCAAAACTATTAGGATAAACTCTAAAAGGAAATGTGTAAGGATTCTCGCCTCTAACAAATGATATGTAACCTGTTGCTTTTCTAATAAGTGTTTCTTCGCCATTTTTTTTTAAATCTCCATTTTTTTCAAAAATGTCTCTAACTTCGATTCTACTACGTCTATCATTTGTATTCATTAAATTTAATAACCAAACTATTTCTTTATAACTATTATACATTGGAGTAGCAGAGAGAAGCAAAAATCTTAGGTTTTTAGCGGACTTAACTAACAATTCCAAGTTAGTCGCCACCTTTTTGTTTTCATTGTCATCAGTTTTACGTATATTATGTACCTCGTCAATTACAATTAACCTACCATCAAATTCATTACGCAATCTTTTAATAATTCTACTGTTTAGTTTTATTTTAACATCTTTAAGTGTTTGAATTCTTGATTTTTCGCCAGGTTTTCTTGCTTGAGGCATTTCACCTTTTTTAAGTTTATTTTTCTCTCTTTCAAGTTCTTCGGTATAATTCATAGTTTTAATTATATAGTTTGCAAACTGACCATAACCTAAAAATACATAGTATGTATTAATTAAATTTTTTATTTGGCTTATAACTTTTTCTTTTGGTATATTCATATTCATAGGATTAATTTCTTTAATAAGTTTGTTTCCTGTACAAGCTCTAATATTCCAAATTCCATCAACAATTTTTAGTTTTCTTTCATCAAATAGTTGTAGTTTAAAATTATCTTGAACATTTTCAGAAGCAACAATAAGAATTCTTTTTGTAATTGCCATTTGTTTTATATAATCTCGCATTTCTTCACAAACACCAATTGCACTACACGTTTTACCTGAACCTAAACCGTGATAAAGAAGTAAACTACTATAAGGAGTTTGAAATGACATAAAATTTTTAACAAATGCTTGATGCGGTTGTAATTCAAAATCAGCATTTGCTAATATATCAGCTTGCTTCTTAATATTATTGTGGATTGTACCATCATATTTTGTATCATTAAATTCTTTTTTTGTTGCGATTTTAACATTAAAGTCTTTATCATTTAAGTTAGGATAAAGATAAGGATATTCTTCAGGATGTTCAGAAAGATAATTTCTCTCTAGAATTTCTTTTTTTAACAAAAATTTATTACATTCAGTTGAATAATAATTTTCATCATCACAATTAATTTTTTTAAATTCTTGTTCTAAGTTTTTAACAGAAATTGACTCAGACGATGATGCCGTCTCTAAAGATACTGGCAAATTAGAAAGCGCTGATTCCAAAAATTTTTCTGATTCTTGCGATTCTGATAAAGAAGAAACTGATGGCTTATTTGGAACTGACTTAGTTGAAACTGATGGCTTATTTGGAACTATACCCGACAATGATTTAGAAGGAAGTGGCAATAATGAACCCGACTCTGAAGATACTGGCAAATTAGAAAGCGCTGATTCCAAAAATTTTTCTGATTCTTGCGATTTTGATAAAGAAGAAACTGTTGGCTCATTTGGAACTGACTTAGCTGGAACTGATGGCTCATTTGGAACTATACCCGACAATGATTTAGAAGGAAGTGGCGATAATAATGACGATAATGATGACGATAATGATGACGGTAATGATGTAAGTGACGATAATGATGATGATGATTCAATAATAAGTGGTGTTTTCTTTTTTGTTTGATTTTCTGTCATAATACTATATATTATGAATATAATCTATATTCTTGTAATACTTTATTAATATTTGTAATTAATTTTCTTTTTTCTAAATTATATGGTCTTATTGATTCTAAACACTCATCTATTGTCTTCCAATCTAATTTACTAACCTCAGTAACTTGAAAATTATTTAAAAAATCTTTCATTTCATTTGAATAAGCTAAAAAATATTTGTGTTTATATGATTTATGGTTTGTTCCTATATATATTTCTTCAAATGGTAAGACATTTTCTATAATAGTAATTTTAGTTTGCGATATACCTGTTTCTTCTTCAAATTCTCTCAAAGCGCACTCTAAATCTTTTTCTTTATGATTTCTTCTTCCTTTTGGGAATTCCCATTCAGTTTCTATCCAATTTGTAGTGCTTTTTTCAATAATATCCTTTAGCGTTATTATTGTTTCATTTACATTTACTCTATTTCTAATTGTTTCCATTTTTTTTGCAGACGTTGATTCTTCACTTTTAAATTGATTTACATTCGCAGTTTCACCCCACATATTTTTCCAAAGTTCTTCAAAAGGCATTGTAAGTATTCTCTCTTTTTCTAAATTTGACATTTCATCAACTATATTTTGAATTTGATAAATGTTGTAAGGCGAATATTTGCCTCTAATAAAGTCGATATATCCAAAACTATCTTTTCGTCTTAACATAAGAAACTGTAGTCCATTTACACTTGGTCTACAAACTATTATACCATAGCTTGTAATTGCTAATTTACATTGATGAAACAAATGTCCTTGTTTGCCACAATTATTGCATTGACTTGTATTTTTATTCATGTTACTCCATAATATACAAATTTAATATTTAAATAGAAATACAAATTTATTTTAAAGTGTTATTATATTAATGCCAGGACTGCAAATGTTTAAAAAAAGTTTTTATTCTAATATAGGTGCGAATCAACCAATTATTGCAGGAACAATTAATTTAGGCTGCACAAGAGGTCTCTGCTCATTAAACTAAGTTAAATAATGGACAATTTCCTTCACAAATTGCAACTTTAAATAATAATGGAATAGTTAACAATTTTGGTTCTACAATTGATAATTTATATGGTGTAATTAATAATAACGGAAATATATACAATGGAGATGGTATAAACTGTTCTCAAAAAACAATAACCAATTACAGTACTATAAATGGTAATTCTGCTTTAAATGTATACCCTCCTTAATTAATAATTAAATATCATAGTTTAATTATTAATATTTTTATAATGCAAAATATTAATGCCAACAACAGTATATCTAGACCCAAAAGTGTGGGGGCCTCATTATTGGTTTTTTCTACATACTATAGCTATGACTTATCCACACCATCCTAACGCCGTAACTAAAAAGAAATTCTATGAGTTTATTCAAAATCTTCCAATATTTTTACCAGTTGAAGCAATATCAGGCGAATTTAATAAATTAATTGATAAATACCCTGTTACACCATATTTAGATAATAGAGACTCTTTAGTGCGTTGGATGCATTTTATACATAATAAAATAAATGAAAAACTCGAAAAACCACAAATATCTTTAAACGAGTTTTTTGTTAACTACTATGATGAATACAAATCTAAAGATATAAAACTAGCTCAATATTATAAAATTAGAGAGAAAGTAATTTATCTAGTAGTTATTACAGGAATTGCAGGAACTATTTATTATTTTTACGATAAATAAAATTCAAATATTATGTATACATTATATATACGCAATAATGATATTTGAAACTAATAATAATAATACAAAGGGTGGCAAAGTTATAGCCTCAGGTGGTTTTGGATGCGTTTTTAATCCAGCATTAAAATGCAAGGGAACTACTAAGAGAGAAAACGGAAAAATTTCAAAATTAATGACAGAAAAGCATGCAACTAGTGAGTATGAGGAAATTAATGGTATAAAAGAAAAATTAGACACTATCCAAAATTATCAAGATTACTTTTTACTTAACAATTTCACAATTTGCAAACCAGCAAAATTATCTGCAAGCGATTTGCAAGAATTTACTAAAAAATGCACTGCATTGCCAAAGAGTAATATAAAAAAAAATAATATTAATGATAAATTAGATAAATTAATGATGATTAATATGCCGAACGGAGGAATTCCGGTTGATGATTACTTGTATGAAAATGGTTCATTTAAAAAAATTTATTTAACTCATACAAGCTTAGTCAAATTACTTAAAAAAGGAATTGTTCCGATGAATGAAAAAAATGTATATCACGCTGATATAAAAGACTCGAATGTTTTAGTAGATGATAATAGTGAACTTAAAACGAGATTAATTGACTGGGGACTTTCTACTCAATACGTTCCATTTGAAAATAATCCATTTCCAAAAACATGGAGAAATAGACCGTTTCAATTTAACGTTCCTTTTTCAGTAATTATATTTTCAGATTCTTTTGTTGAAAAATACACAAAGTTTATTAAAGACGGAGGTAAACCTAACGAAGTAGAACTAAAACCTTTTGTAATAGACTTTATTAATTTTTGGATGAAAGAGAGAGGAGCTGGACATTATAAATTTATAAATGAAATAATGCTCGAATTATATAGAAATGAATTAAGTTCGGTTTCACAAAATGATATGCCTGTAGTAATAGAAACACAAATAACAATGAATTTTATTGTAAACTATATTGTAAATGTATTAGTTTATTTTACCAAATTTAGAAAAGATGGTAGTTTAAATTTAAGACACTATTTTGATAATGTTTTTATAAAAATTGTTGATATTTGGGGATTTATTAGTGTTTATTTTCCAGTAATTGAATTATTATCAAATAATTATTATTTATTAAATGAAAATGAGCTAAAAATATTTGATAAATTAAAACTTATATTTGTAAATTATTTATATAGTCCCAGACATGAACCTATTAATATGAATTCGTTGTATTCAGATTTAAAAGATTTAGGTAATTTAATTTACGCAATTCTAAAGTTAAAAAACAAAACTAATTCAAACACAAATAATAATAATTATTTAAGTTCAAAGGTTGCAAACAGTATAAAAAATAAAACGAAAAAGTTTAGAAAATCTTTAAAAAATACTTTAAAATCCAAAGTTTCATTTAAGCGTAAAGAAAGAGTAAAAAGATTTAAAAACCCTATTTTTTTAAATTTAAAATAAAAATCTAATAATATATTATAAAATGAACAAGGATTTTTCTAAACTTTGTACTCCAGCAAAAATTTATTTCGTACTTGCCGTTATAGCTAGCATTACTGCTTTAGTTTATGGCGTAGGAATTGTCGCTGTATTTGTAAAACTTTTATTTGCCTTTGTATGGACTTACCTTTTAGCATTGTTGTGTAATAAAGGTTATCAATCATTATCTTGGTTTTTAGTATTGTTGCCTTATATTGTTATTTTGTTAGGAGTTGTTGGTATAATGCGTTTAACTAGCAGTCAACGCGGAATGCTAAACTCTATTAAATTGCAAGGAGCTTTTGGTCAAGAACACTTTACTAATAATAAAAAACCTATGGTTAAACCTACTACAATTAAACATTAAAGTATAATTAATATATTATTTTATTAATATTAAATAATATATATGAGATTGGAAATATTTGTATTAGGATTAACAGCATTTTTTGTATACAATGCATACACTGACGGAAAATATACAAAAATGCTTTTTTCATTTAAAAAATATTATAAAATGATATTTTATGTGTGTCTAGGAATTGGCATCTATTTATTATTAAAAAAAAATCCGAATCAAGGGCGCAATATGTTATTGTACGCAAATAACATAGTAAAGTTTATGCCAATAGATAAAACATCTATGGATATGTTAAGTCCTATAATTGATTTTAGTTCAACTGATAATAATTCAAGTTTTATGGAATCATTAAATGGAATAGGTGGGTCAAATTCATCATCTGGGTTTTGCAACAATCAAACAAGAATAACAAGCTCTGGCAAAAACGGTACAAAACGTTCAGTAAGTGAAACAAAAAAAAAATATATTGCTGCTCAACAAGAGTGGAAATGTGGTCATTGCGAATCTCAATTGGACCATACCTTTGAAATAGACCATAAAGTACGTTTGGAATATGGAGGAGGCAATGATGTTCAAAACCTAGTTGCTTTATGTCGCAATTGTCACGGTAAAAAAACAGCAAGTGAAAATATGTAATCAATTTAGAGCAACTAATGCTTATAACAATTTATAAATGAAAAGAGTGAATTTATAATGAAATAATATTGTATTATAATAGTATATGGATAAAAAAGCTAAAGAAAATATTTTAACAAATTTAAAAATGCCTAGCGCATTTTATCCAGTTATAATTATGATTATTTTTCTTATCATTATGATGTCTTTAATTTTTTTTAAAGTTCCTTTTATTTTTGCTACTAACAAGTCACAAAATGAAATAATAGCAAATATTTTTGTTATTTTATTTTTTACTCTAATTGTTGTTATATTATGTTTTATGTTGTTGCCAAACTTTAAAAACTTTAAAGAATTGTTTCAACAAATAAGCAGTGTTACTTACGTGTTATTATACACCATATTTCTTATTTTATTTTTAACGCTTATGCCAGATAAAACCTTAGATAGTTATGCAATATACATAACACCTATCGCTATAGTTTTAGGTTTATTTTGTTTTTATAAAGCAGCAAACACAAATTATATTGAAAAATTTAATATTAATTATGAGAGAATCAAAACTATTATAATGATTTTTTCCTTAATTACGTGTTATATTGTTTATTACAACATAGACCCGGGACAACTAATTTCTAAATCTTTTGGTTATACTTTATTAATAACAATTATTACTGCAGTTTTTGCATTGCTATATTTAATTATTATTTTTACATTACCTGATGAAAATAAAGCTCTTGAACCAGGTGCAAAAACGAGCAGTTTATTTGAAAATTTTAGTAAGTTTTCAGTATACGGCAGTAGTTCATTTATTATATTTTTAATAATTATTACAATTTTAATTTCTACTTATCCAGGCGGATTTTTTACTGACAAATCGTTAGCCGCAAGTATAATGCTGATATTATTACTTGTTTGTGTTTTATGGTCTTCATTATTAGTAATAAACTTATTTCCAGAATTTAATAATAAGACACTTGCTGTAGATTCAACCAATTTTTTTAAACGTGCCCTATTAGTACTATTAGGTTTTATTATATCAGGTTTAGTTATATTTTGGTTAGTTTATAATATTCAAAACTTTTCAAGCAATTCAAGTATTATTAGTTTTATTTTGAATTTGTTGCTGGTTATTGTTGTCCTTGGTCTTATTTACAAAACAATTAATGCTAATTTACCAGTAGGCAATTCTAAAAAAAATGGGTTTTTTAATATTATAATTAATTTAATATTTTATATTCCTTGTATCTTTAGTGATGCGTTTGACACGATAGGTAAATTTGCTACAGGAGAAATAGATTCAACTACAACCGGTTCATTAATAATGTTAGTTGTAGCTATTTTACTAATTGTAGCATATTTTGGATTACCTAAGTTATTTAATAAGTTTAGTTTGCAAGGAGGTAAACAATTAGTTAATAAGCCAGTTTATACTAATAGTCAATATTCTTTAGGAACATATGAAGAGTTAAACGGAAATCCAAATTTTGATTATCAATATGCTATTTCGTTTTGGGTATTTTTAGATGCTGTTGGTCCAAATACAAATGGGTCTTATGAAAACTACACATCATTATTAAACTTTGGTAACAAACCAAACGTTCTTTACAATGGAAAAATTAATACTTTAATGATTACAATGCAACAAAAAAACCTTGAAAAAAGCACTAATACTAAGTTTATAGAATTTGATGATAATGGTAACCGAATTTTATACAAATCAAATAATATACTGCTGCAAAAATGGAATAACATTATTATTAATTATAATGGAGGTGTTTTAGATATATTTTTAAATGGCGAGCTAGTTAAATCTGACCTAGGCGTAGTTCCTTATTATACGTTAGATAGTTTAACAATAGGAGAAAATGATGGGTTAAAAGGTGGAATATGCAATGTTATTTACTTTAATAAACCTTTAACAGCTTCTAAAATTTCTAATTTATATAATTTAGTTAAATTTAAAAGTCCACCAACTACAATTGAAACCGATGAAACAATAATAAACTACAAAATATAATTCTATATAAAACTAAATTAAGCAAAAATATAATAATTTTAAAAAAATATTGCAATAGTTATTTAAGAGAACCTAATTCAATTAAGCAAAAGCGTTAATTAATAATTTAAATTTATTTAATTTATTAAATTATTAAATTATTAAATTAAGTAGATAATTTCTAAATCTATATTATACAATGAGTCCTTTAAGTATTGTCATAATAATTGTGGTAATTGTTTTAATATTTATGTTAATCAAATACTTAGTTTCTGACCCTTACACATTGCAAACTATTCAAAGTGGTCAAACAGCTTCTACAATTGCGGCAACATCTTTAGCAACAAATGGTTCTAATGTTCCATCTAGTAATTTTGCTTATTCCATTTGGTTTTATGTAAATAGTTGGAACTATCGTTACGGAGAAGCTAAAGTAATTTTTGGAAGAATGGGCGCTAAAAGCGCTGATGGTACTGGTTCTGTTTCTGGTGTTAATGGTCTTGACCCTTGTCCTGCTGTTGTTTTGGACCCTGTTGAAAATAACGTTTCTATTTCTTTAGGATGTTATCCTGGAATTAACCAAGAACCAACAACTCCAGGTGGAAGTACAGTTGTTCACACTTGTAGTGTAGCCAATATTCCTATACAAAAATGGGTTAATTTAATTGTAAGTGTTTATGGACGTTCTATGGATATTTACATTGATGGTAAATTAGTTAGAACATGTTTATTACCTGGAGTGGCTAACGTTAACAATGATTCTAGTATTTATCTTACTCCTTCTGGAGGATTTGACGGTTGGACTGCTAAATTCCAATATTATCCCGACGCATTAAATCCTCAACAAGCTTATAATATTTACACACAGGGATACAGCAGCTGGTTAAGCTCATTAAGTGCATATCAAATTCAGTTATCTTTAGTTGAAAATGGACAAACCCAAAGTAGCATTACTATTTAAAAATATTTAGGTTTTATTTTTTCTTATTTATTTAATATATATAATGAGTGATAACGGAACATATAATTCATTTTCAACGACCGGAAGAGGAAGTTTTGGAACTCGTGAATTTTTAGAATCTAATAGTTTAGTAGCTAAATTCGCATTTTTAATTTTAATTATTTTTGCATTTATCATATTATTAAGAGCTGGAATTACTTTGATTTCTTATCTATTAAAACCTAGCCAGTCTCCACACTTATTTACTGGAATGGTTGATGCAACTCAAATGATTGTTTATCCACAAGACCCTAGTAGTAATGGTTCTGTTACTATTTATAGGTCCGTTAATGCTACTGATGGTCTTGAATTTACTTGGTCTACGTGGATTTTTATAAATAATCTTCAAACAAATGCTGGAATTTTTAAACACGTGTTTAGCAAAGGTAATAGTAATATACAACAAGACGGATTAATTCAACCTAACAATGCTCCTGGTTTATATATTGCTCCAGATACAAATGATTTAGTTGTTTTAATGAATACATTTAATGTTATTAATGAAGAAATTACTATTCCTGATATACCAATAAACAAATGGTTTAATGTAATTATAAGATGTCAAAATACAACATTAGACATTTACATTAACGGAACTATTACAAGAAGTATCGAATTAACAGGCGTTCCTAAGCAAAATTATGGAGATGTATACGTTGCAATGAATGGAGGATTTAATGGATATATTTCTAACTTATGGTATTATAACTATGCTTTAGGAACAGCCGCTATTCAAAATTTAGTTACAAAGGGACCTAATACTAATATGATTGGTTCCAATGGCATTAATGATAAAAATACTGATTATTTATCTCTAAGATGGTTCTTTTACGGAGATAACGATATGTTCAATCCTTAAATCTACTTTAAAAAAGTAGAGCTAATTATATTTGTAAATGTAAAGTAAATTTAGATTATTTTTTTACTAAATAAATAAATAATCTATATATAATATGTCAAATTCATATAATTATTTACCAATACCTTCAAGAGTATGGTCAAGAGTTCAGAATCCTTGTACCTATTCAATTCTAGATAATTCATATAATTCTATATATATACCATTAACTAATCAAACAGTTAGTTTAGCTCAAGCTAATTTAAAAGAAAAAATTCAATACAAAGGAAATATTTTGCAATATAAATCTAATAGTTCAAGAATTACACAAAAACAAAAGTATTCGCAAATATCTAAAGGTATGTGGTGTAACAGAACTAAGGTTTTTGCTACACAATCACAAACGTATACTAATCCTAATACAACTAGTTTGGCACGAATTAACTACACAACTTTACCTTTTCCAAATCAAATCGTCGGTTCTCCAAATAATATTTCAGGTCCTTTTCAATATGGACTTCCAAATCCTAATAATTGTAATACAACTTCTATACAAGATGGAGGCTCTTTGCTTTGTGGGTCTTATGCTAATCCGTGTACAGGTGAAATAATACAAAATGTATCAGAACAACAATGCTTTCCTACTTACTGTTCCGATGTTCCTGGACAAATAATGGATTTATGTTGGAACCCTAAGTTGCAAACGTTTTTTCCTAGAAACCGACTTACAATGAGCAATAGTTTGAATAAATGGCCTCAAGGCTATAAAGGTTTTCAAAGCGCTGTTACACCAGTGCCACCAGTTTTAACATTAGATACATATACAAATGACAGTGTTACATTATCTTGGACAATTAATACTAGCACTTGCATCCCTATTTCTTCTTTTAATATTTATCAAAACAGCATATTGAATAGTACAGTTTCATATTCTTTAACAAGTACAACCATTTTTAATTTACAAACTAACTTACAATATACATTTTATGTAACAGCTGTTAGTAATAAAATTGAATCTTTGGCATCGAATACAATATATTTAACAATTACTTGATTAACTTCTTAAATTTGGGTTTACACAAATTTCTTGGCTTGGAAAAATATCGCCTGACATACATTCATCATTTACGCCAACTTGCGCGCAACTTCGAAATCCTCTATCTTCTCCTATGTAACACCAACCAGCTTTTCCTGAACCGCCAATAGAACTTGAAGCTTCATTTGCAAGATAATCGTCTGTTTGTCCTTGTCCTTGTTCTTGCGAATTTAAAGACTTATTTAATGTATTATTTGCCATAATATCAGGTTGCTGCATAGTATTTTGAACTGGTTGTGACTTTACGCTACTTGATGCATTATTTGGGGTAACATTTTGAACAGAAGTTAATCCACTATTTATTACACTTGCTGTTCCTCCTACAACAGTCTTTGCGCCTTCAGCGGAAACATCAACTACTTGTCCTGCTAGATTACTTGTAGCTCCAATAATTTTTTGCAATAATGGTGCGAAAAATGATGTAACATCTTGAGTTCCTTTCGCTAAATAAACAAAAATATTAAAACCCAAAAACGCTAAAATTAAAAAAAAAATAAGCCACGTAGTTAAACCAACATTTGCTAAACCACTAAAAAATCCCGAAGAATTATCGCTTGAAGCAGAAGAATCAGTACTAAAAAACCCTGAAAAACTATTGCTTGAAGCAGAAGAACTTACAAATGGCGTTGTACTTTTTGTTTGTAAAATTGAATCTGATATACTACTTGGGCTATTCATTATAATAAAAATAAATATATTATTTTTTATTATAAATTCGCACATTTATTTAAATGTTAATAAATATAAAAACTGATTTAAATCACCTAAAATTGTATCGCGAATATTAAATAAATCAGTGTTTGACATTGATTTCATAGCTTTATTACTATTCAAATTTACTAAATAACCTTTAAATGCTTCAATTTCTCTCTTTAATGCTTCTGGAGAAGTTAAATCAAGTAGTCTAATATTCTTTTTACTTGTTAAATCGCTTCTTACACCAGTTTTACCCAAAAGAATTTCAATAAAACTGTCCATATCAGCGTTAAATTTAGTATAAAGTTTATCCGTTGCTTTATGTGTTGCGTAACTATATGTTTTCCAATGAAATAATTTAATCATTAAAAGCATTTCAAAAAATACTACTGTAATTTCTTTTTGAAAAGAAACTAAAGATGAATTTACTTTATTTCTATTTTTACGCGTTCCTATTGATACTTTTTTTTTAAAAGTTTTAGCCATATAATATAATAAAACATAATATTTATAAACCAAAACAATTATTAACCAAAACAATTATTAACCAAAACAATTATTAACCAAAACAATTATAAACGAGGAACAAATGTTTCTCCAAAAGTATTCATCTTTTCTATTTTTTCAATAGTTTTTTCTAAATTAGATGATTTTAGGTCTTTGAATAAATAATCCGTACCTGGCGTCTCTTCATTTTTTTTTATTTGTTTATAAACTTGGTCTATTTTTTTTAAAACGTTGCCTACAATTTCTTGTTGTGTTTTTCTTATAATTTCTTCTTCAATAGTAATATTTTCACACAACAATGAAACTGCAAAATATAAAATATATTTTCGTTTTTTGTGACAACCTGTCGTATATTTTAAAGTAAATAATGACAATAACGCTTCTATAACTTTTTTAATAATTTTACTTCTTTTTTCAGCTTCTTTTAAAAATAAATCCCAAACAATCCAAATTATATCCATTTGACTTTTACTTTCTACAGGAATAAAGGCTCTTCTCTCACAATGTATTTTTTCCTTTCTACTTTTACACAAAGTTTCAAACTCGCTTATCCATTCAATCCAATAACAGGCGCTTATTATATTTTTACCTTCGTTAGAAATGTTATATGCGAATTCATTTATTGCAACAAAAAGCTCTTTTGGATCATCTTTTAAGAATACTTCCTCTGCATACTTTCTAGTGGGAGCTTTAAATCTGTCTGTCATTTGAGTCATATCAAAATCATCCTTTTTGATTTTAATATTATCAAAGCTATGTTTTCTTTTAGCATCACATAACACACATATTATTTCACAGAATAATCTTCTTATTTTATCACTATTTCTCATTCTTAGTTCATTATTTACATAACCATTAGAGATAATATCTTTAAAATTATTTATTCTTAATTCTAAATAAATAGCTATTTTAGGATTGCCTAAATGTATGCTCTTGCTATAAAAAAATAGTATTATTTCCCATACGTCGCTATAATGACCAGCGCAAATTAATTCTGCACTCCAATAGCAAGCTGGTTCAATTTTTGAGTTATTTAAACTATTTAGCAATTCCTTTTTAACGTCAGATTTTTTAAATTTTGAAAATGAAACACCCTTAAAGTCTTTTGGACCTCTAATATCATTAATTTCTGAATCAGACATATATTTAAAATTTATACAAAAAAAATAACAACAATACATATAAATGAAAACAGTTAAATCAATAACCAATATTTATAATAAATTATCTTGCTTTGGAAAGATTTTAATTTTTATGGCTTTACTATTAATTATAATAGTATTTTTTAAGTCATTTTCTAATTCTAAAAAGGAAGGGTTTCAACAAACAGATAATTTTTTGTTTAAAACTGGTGATGAAGTTTATGATAATTTTTATGCTTCTATTTATGATTATTTAGTATTTAATAATTTAAAAAATGATTATGAAATTGGCTCTATAATAAATAGTACTTCTCCAGACGAAACTAGTGTAATTGTTGATATAGGTTCTGGAACAGGTCATCACGTATCTAGTATGGCAAGCAAAGGCTTAAATATTATGGGAATTGATATTTCACCTTCAATGGTAAAAGAAGCTAAAAGCAAATTTCCTGAATATAATTTTCAAGTTGGAGATGCAATGGATGCTTCTCAGCTTAAATATAACTCAGTAACTCATATTCTTTGTTTGTATTTTACAATTTATTATTTTAAAGATAAGAGACAATTTTTCGATAACTGCATGGATTGGTTAATGCCTGGAGGTTACTTAATAGTTCATTTAGTTGACAGAGACAGATTTGACCCAATATTGCCTCCTGGAAATCCATTATATATTGTCTCTCCTCAAAAATATGCAAAGGAAAGAATTACGAAAACTAAAATTACATTCAATGACTTTGTTTATGATTCTAATTTTAATATTGACAAAGAGAATGAAATTGCCACATTTGATGAAAAATTTAAGTTTAATGATGGAAAAGTTCGTAAACAACAACAAAAATTATATATGGAAGATGTATCTACTATTGTAAATATAGCTCAAGAATGCGGTTTCATTGTTCAAAGTAAAATTGACTTAGTTAAATGCGCTTACGATTATCAATATGTTTATGTTTTTACAAAACCATCATAAATTAAATAATTGTAAATTAAATAATTGTAAATTAAATAATTGTAAATTAAATAATTGTAAATTAAATAATATAAACATTTTAGACTATATTATTTAATATGGAAAATGATTTATCTTTAGATGTATTTATTGAGATTGCAAAGGGTTCACCCATTAAGTATGAGTACGATAAAAAGAGAGAAGCACTTGTTTGCTACAAAATTCTCCATACGCCATTCAAATATGAATTTAATTATGGGTTTATTCCAGAAACTTTAAGTCCAAATGGCGATACTTTAGATGTGGTTGTAATAATGGACGATGAATTAATTCCTGGTTCTTATATTAACTGTAAATTTTTAGGTTATTTAGAAACAGAAGATGACCACAAAGTAGACACAAAAATACTAATGTGTCCATCAAATAAAATTACCCCTACTTATAATGCAGTTTTAGATATCTGCGATATATCAGCTCATACAATTGATAAAATCAAATACTTTTTTCAACACTATAAGGATTTAGAAAATAAACAAGTAAAAATAGGAAAAGTCTACGGTAAGTCAGAAGCAATTGCAGTTTATTTAAATAGTGCAATAAATTATGAAGTAAACTCAAAATCAGTAAAAAATAAGATTAACAGTTATTTTGATAAGTTGTAAGTTTTTTAAACTAAATTAAAAAATAAATGAATAATATGTTGGAATATTTATCTTACATATTATTTTTTGGTTTACTTATTATATTTTTAATTTATATCTACATTAGAGTTAAGTTTGGATTTTGGGCAATCCAGCCAGTTTTTCACATATATGATTTGGGGTACATGATAAAACCCCCTGGAATAATAAATCATATATTGCCTGCCAAAAACAAATACACTAATTTTAAAAATATTGAGACTATATTATATAGCGAGGCTTCTGAAGTAAAAATTAATAGATTTATTAATTTAATCAAATTAAATTATTTACAAAATAAAGACAATATTTTTTACCCATCGTCTGAAAATATTAATCCTTATTTTATAGGACACAACAATAAATCGTTCATTTCTTTTTATAATGAAGAAAATGTTATGGTAAGCTTAAAAAAAGGCACTACGGTAACTGATTCTAAAATAATTGCATCTATGACATCTAGACCTGTTCATATAATGATTAATAACGGTGACAAAGACGCAACATTTGACGCATATTACGTTGACTATTTATGTGTTGATAAACAGTATAGAAAAAAAGGAATTGCGCCACAAATTATTCAAACACACCATTACAATCAAAGTCATATAAATAAAAAAATTGTGGTTTCTCTTTTTAAGAGAGAAGACGAATTAACAGGCATTGTCCCTTTATGTATTTACACAACTTATGGATTTTCTGTTACAAAATGGAGTAAGCCAATTAATTTAGATGCTAATTATACATTACTCGAAATAAATGAGCAAAATTTTCACTTTTTATACGATTTTATCAAGTTAAGTAGTAGCAATTTTGATATTACAATAATAGCAGAAGTTACTAATATTATTCATCTTATTAAAACTAAAAATATATTTGTTTACGTTATTATGGTTGATAATAATATAATTTGTGTATACTTTTTTAGAAAATCTTGTGTTCAAATAGAAAAAAATATGGAAGTTCTTAGTTGTTTTGCTTCTATAAGCAACTGTGATGATAATATTTTTGTTCACGGGTTTAAAATTAGTTTTTGGAAAATAGCCTCTGAAAATTATTTCGGATTTGCAGCAATTGAAAACATATCACATAATAACATTATTATTGAAAATTTAATTAAAAAAACTAAACCATTAATTCAAAGTCCTACTGCTTACTTTTTTTATAATTTTGCTTATCATACTTTTAAGTCTAATAAGACATTAATTATTAATTAATTTTCGTCTTCACTATCATCATTATTTTCTTTTTTTTCTACTTTAGGCAAGGTCTCACATTTTTGACAAATTTTTCCTAACTCAATATACCGTTTTCTTTGTTCTTTACCTAAACTTTTACATTTTTTTATTAGTTTATTTGTTAAATTTAAATTTCCTATGTCGTTTTTAAGCTCTTGTGGAGGCAAAAATACTTGTGGACCATTTTCCATAAAAAATATTTGGTTTCTTTTATTGTAAAAAAGAATTGGATTTTCATCTTCATCTAATTCAATTATTCCACAAGTACAATAATCTATATGTTCAACTTCTTCACCTTTTTTGCATCTATTGTCAATTACATCAACATCATTAATATACTCGCTAAAAAATTCGTGTGCTTGTTCTTTGTTATCAAACATAAAAATTTTAGGAGGATTTATTGTTATTGATGTTAATCTCATTCTTGTTGCTTCATCTTCGTAATATTGGAAATCATAACAACCTTCATGCTTATTATGGATTATAATGTATTTTACCATTATTGATACAATTATAAAGCAAAAATGGTTTAAATTGTTTAAATATATATTTTTATTTTTGATAACGTGTAAATTAATGCATTAAGGTAACAAAATTAACCTATAACTTTTTAAATCAATTGTGTTTTCTTGATTTTTTTGATTTTTTTGATTTTTTTGATTTTCTTGATTTTCTTCTTTTAGTTCTTCTTTTTCTTTTACCTCCTGATACTCTTGCTCTTAATTCATTTCTAGTTGTTGTTAAATTATTTCTCTCTGTTGCAATAATATTTGTCAATTCGGATTGTTGAATTTCTGTTAATGATGACATTTGACCTGTTGATGGGTCAATATAAGTAAAGCCATTGTTTTGACTAAAACGCAAAAATGGGGGTAACTTTTCAGCAATATCTACATCACTTGTATCTTTTATGTTTTGTTTGTTTAAATCTTCATACCAATCAATTATACGCATTGTTAAATCATTAAATTCTTCAGGTATCATTATAATATTTTAATATATTTTAATATATTTTATTAATATTATATATTAAAATTTATCTCACATATTTTCCAGCACGAGCAAAAGAATCAACAACAAAAATAATAAATATTCCTAAAAAAGAATACAACACCACTTCTTCAGTTACATTGTTAGTTTTTTCATCTTGTTGGTCTTCTAAGAGAGAAATCATGTAATTTAGTTTTTTTAATAAAACATCTTGATTTGGCTCAGCTACCACATTTGCGACATTGTAATAAGGTTTGTTTACAGAATTTCTGTTTGGATTGTAACCAGGTATTACTCTTTTGTAATAATCTTCAATGCTGGCGTCGTTGCCATAATTGCTATAATCATTTAAATCTAAATTACTGTTACTATTTTCATAATTTGGTTGAGGAGCTCTTCCTAATGTGTTAAACATTATATTACTGTTTTTACTAGTCATATTCATCATATTTTCAGTTGCAACAGTTTTATTTACACCAGAAGATTGTGGTTTAGGAGGAGGATTAAAGTCTCCTAGACCCATTTTTTCTTCGTCGTCTGTTTTTGAGTTATTATGTATTTTTTCTAAAACTGAATTTACTTTTTCTGTATCAAAGTTTTCTTTAGGATATTTTTTCTGCGTTTTATTATGTGTTTGTCGTTTTTTATTCATTATATTATCAGAATCATCTGTCATAGATTCTATATTTGAATTATCATTAAATGGGGCAGCGTACATTGCTAAAGACATTCTCTTAATAAAAATTTAGATAATAATTTATTAAACAGACTGAAATATAATTTTAAACTTTAAAAAAATTATATTGAATATTTATATATGAACTTTAAGCTTGTAAGTAAAAATAATATTGGAGTTGTTGTTGCCCTATTACTTGTAGTTCTATTAAGTCAGTCAAAAGTTTTTAACTTTTTATTAGATACAGCTTTAGGAAGAAGTATTTTAGTATTTTTAATATTAGTTCTTGCATACCTTAATAAAATTTTAGGCATTGTTGCTGTATTATTTATTATTATTTTATTTAATCAAAGCGACATTGGATACTTAGAAGGGTTTACTGCTACTCCTAGTACTACTCCTAGTACTACTGCTAATGCTAATAAAGTAGCAGAAAAACAACAAATTAGACAAAATGTTAAGGCTAATTTGGCTTCTAAAGCGGCTAATTCTGCTGCTCCTGCTGCTCTCTCTACTACTCCTATTTCATCTGCTACTTCATCATTAACAACTACTTCTGGTGCAGAAGGGTTTGATTTAATTGGAACTGAAAATAATATTAAGAGAGGAAAACAGTCTAATAAAATTCCGGTAAACGAACATATGCGTGAGTCTATGAATGTATCTGCATTTGACGGGTCATTTACGGATAGTTATTCCTCTTTTTAAAATAATATATAATTATATATGAAATATATTTTATATTATTGTTTTCTTTTAATAGTTGTTTTTACATTTGCATATTTTAACTCTTTACACGATATAGAAAATTTTACACCAAAAATACGAGAAATGTATAGACCTTACATAAGAAATGCTCGTCATTTTGGAGAAGGATTTTACGACAAACACAAAAATAATATTTTTAATCTTTTTAGAAAATTTGAAATAATGTAAGCTTTTGTTTAAAATTTTTATAATATATTATTTTAATATAATGAGTAAACCTGAAACTAATAATAAAATAGAAGGGCAACAAAATGGCGGTTCAAATATATTTACACCATTAATTAATGGCGTTAGTTACATAAATAATCATATCATGTATTTAAATAATAGCAAGTTTTTTGCGGGAGTTGTTATGATTCTTCTTAACATTGGTTCTAAGTTTATTGTAATACAATTTAGCAAATCAACTGAAGAATATATGAAATACAGTGTTAGCAAACAGCTATTAGTATTTGCTATGGCATGGATGGGTACTCGTGACATTTATACAGCTTTAGGTTTAACAGCTGTTTTTACTATTTTGTCTGATTATTTATTTAATGAGGAAAGCAAACTATGTATTGTTCCACCTGAATATAGAGTTTTAAATAAACTTATTGATACTAATAATGACAGTGAAGTTTCAGAACCTGAGTTAGCTGCAGCAATTGCTGTGTTAGAAAAGGCAAAAAGAGAGAAACAAAAACAAACACAAAAATTAGCATTTTCCAAGTTTGATTTTCAAAAATATAATTACGATAAATAAATAATACAATAATAAATAATAAATAAGTTGGATTTACTATTTATTTTAAAAACTAGTAACGATTATAATATTTTTTTGTTACGTTGCGTTTATTTTTTTGATATGGATTTTGATAATATTTTCTAGTTCTGTTATTTGCATTTATGTTTTGTTTTTTTTGTAGTTCATTGCTGTTTACTTTATCTATTCGATAAACTGGTGGAATAACGTATGGTTTTCCTGTAAAGTCTGAATAAGCTTTTCTTACTGCATTCCATTTTTGCGTACAACGTAAATTCGGTAACTCTTCTGGAGGGATGCTTTTTCCTGGATAAAGCTCCATATCAATTGATATATAATAAGATATATTGATATTGTCTACTTTCTCTTCTTTTTTTACTAAGTTTTGAACTTGAGGATTATAGTATTGATTATAATATCTACTATAAGGTTGGTCATAACGTTGGTTATAACGTTGGTTATAAGGTTGGTTATAAGGTTGGTTATAAGGTTGGTTATAAGGTTGGTTATAAGGTTGGTTATAATGTTGGTCATAACGTTGGTTATAACGCGGGCTATAATGTTGGTTATAAGGTTGGTTATAAGGTTGGTTATAAGGTTGGTTATAATATGGACCATTTGCTCCTCCAGAAGAAGGTAACCCTGTTAGTGTCATTTTTTCCGCGTTTTCAAAAAACGTTTTAAAAGCTGCAGATAATTCATCTTTTACACTTGCATCTCTAAGTGCTTCATTAAAATTATCTTCAAATAGTTGCATAATTTGGGGAAAAAAAGAAAAGTTAGATTTAACTTCATCTGTTTGACTATAGTAGTATTCGCCAAAAATTAAAAATAATATACACAATGGTGTAATACTTGTTAAATCATTTCTTTTAAAAATAGTTTTTTTTGTTGTATTATATGAAATAACTTGTGGAGTACTAAATTTTTTTACTAATTTTCTTTCAATAAAATTAAAAGATAATAATTCATAGTGCCCTTCACTCCAATATAAAAATAAATATCTACTCCAGTTATTGTTTCTATTTTTTGAAAAATTTCCAAAAGGTATTTTTAACATATATTTGTCTGCGTGTTTTTCAACCTTATGTATTGGAATTACATTTATTCCAATTTCACTACATAACGCATATATAGCTATTTCATTTGCCCAATATGTTTTACTCATTAAATAATCTTTAATTTCATCTGCATTATTTATCTCAGAAAAAGGTTTAAAATAATTGGCATCTTCTATCGGAACTTCTCTAACAACATTTACTAAAAAATTGTCTGAATTATTACGAACATCATTAGCTATTTCAATGTATTGTTCGGTGCTTAATACAAATTCTGGTCCTGATTCTGATTTTATTGTTTTTACTTGATTTTCAAATGTTTCATTTAATTCATTTACATTTACAAGTGCAAACTGATGAAAACTTTCAATTAAATCTACATTTAAAGGCGAAAAATAATATTTTACTACTAATGAACGTAGATAACTCTGTGTAAAAATTTTGTCTCCTATTCCATAAATTCCATGAATAATTTTGTCTGTTTCATTTGTGTAATTATGGTAATTTAATGCGTCCGCAGTTGATGAAAAAAAACAATTGCCATTTGGGGGTGTTTTATTAACAGCAATTGATTTGACACTGTTAGAGTACGCTAATTTACTTAGATTTATTCCATTTTCGTTAATGTTTATTTTTGATGTATGCAATAAATTATTATTTATTATTTCTTTTTGTCTAGTACTTAGTTTTTGAAAAATAGCATTTATGCAAAAGTAAAATTGTTGATTATTTAAATAATTTCTTAAATGAGAAGTTGAAACGCTTGAAAAAATTAAATTTATAGGTGGAGATGCAGGAACTACTACATCTGTCATATCTACTACACTTGCTACAGTTGGAGTTGATGTATCGATAGAAGGTGGTGCCTCAATAGCAAGTCTTTTAGGTGGAGCTGGTAAAAGTTTTGGAGGTTTAATAGGAGGTCCAGATAAAACTGTTGTTGTATTTGAACTTGACAAAATTGGTGTTGATGTATCGCTAGAAGGCAGCGCATCAATAGCGAGTCTTTCAGGCGGCGCTGGTAAAAGTTTTGAATCAGGTCTAGGTAAAACTGTTGAAGCATTTGGTAGAGGTAATGAAGGCGGTGGTTGCACAGGTGGTTGTCTAATGCTACTTCCTAACGCATTTTTTGAACCATTAAAACTAGGACCGTAAACTACTGACGATGGCAAATTTTCCAATTGTTTTTCACCGATAAGAATTTGTTGTTTAATAAGATTTGCATACAAATTTGGGTCTGTTATTTTTGAAATGTCTAACTCTTGAGGTTTATGTTTTGTGTCTAATTTCCAATCTCCTTTACTCCACTGAACGTCTACAATTGTATAAGGGTTTTTGTTAATATAAATAACACTTTTTTCAGGAAATATTGCATTTAATGTAACTTTAATATTATTATCAACATAACCATTATTAGTTGCATATGATAAACTAACAGGAGCAGCGTTGATATAATTTATTAAAGATTGAAATAAGCTTTTATTAAAAAACTCTTTTTTTCTTAAGTTTTCTGGAATTTTATCTACTACAGATTGGTTTAGTTTAACTAATGGATTAAATTGAATTGACTTTTCATCTTTACTTATATTAGGAATTGTCATACTAGGCGTGTACGTTATTTTTTTAAATCCTGGAATACTTGTGTTTATTATTATTTTTAATTCATTTGGAATAGTAGTCATACTTATAATAATATATTATTTTTCTTTTATAATATTATTTTATAATAATGACACACAACAAAACTCTAAAAAAAAATTTTACAAAAAATTTATTAAAGTATTCTAATCCGAAACAAGCTCAAAAAAAGGCATATAAATATTTAGGAAAAACAGCAAAATTGTATCCAGCTAATAATCCTCAAAAAAAATATAAAATATATGACCCTAAAAATGAAAAATGGGTTAACTTTGGACAAATTGGTTATGAAGATTTCACTAAACATAAAGACAAAACTAGAAGAAAAAATTATTTAACAAGAACAAAATTTATGAAAGGAAACTGGAAAACCAAACCTTATTCAGCTAATAATTTAAGTAGAGAAATTTTGTGGTAAAAATATTAAAAATTAAATAAAATGTGTTGTGTATTTTTATCAATGTTTATCATAATAGTATCAATTGATTTTACATTTTCGGCCGCCATATTGTCATTTGTTAAAAAACTTATTAAATCTAATATGACTTTTATTTTTTCTTGAGTCCATTGTTCATTTAACTTTTCTGTTAATTCTTTTGAATAAAAACTAGTTAATGAATCTTTATAAAAAATAGAGTCGTTATATTTTTGTTCAACGTGATTGGTAATTATAGCATAATAGTAGTTTAAACATAAACTAATTATTGAACAATTTTTATAAGTATCAGTTAATTTTTTTAATCCATTTTGTGCACAAATAAACAAATTTTTTAATCGTGGTGTTTTTTGAACTGCTTCTTTTGATAAAAATGTTTCACAAGCTATTTGAATAGGATTGTATATATACTGTAAGTCTGTTTTATTTGACTTATAAATTAAACGACATAACGCTTGAAATGGTCCTGGTTCTTGTAAATATATTACATTATTTTGAATTAATACTTTAGTTCCTATTGGTTTATTACCTATAGTAGCTAGTTTAATGATTACTGATAAAGGGTCTAATAAAAATAATTTAATATTGCTATTTTGATTATTTTCTGGCAAACTTGTAGAGTTCATTATTAATTATTAATAATATAAAAAAATCTTTATATTATTACTGCTTTGCATAAATTAATTTATTTTTTTATTGTAGACATAAATTCTTCTACTAAATTTTCGGGTATATTATCAAAATTAACAAGCGTTTTGTTTAATTCATATTGTTTATAAAATTCTGCATTATCTGCCATTTTTTTTTTAAAAAATTCTGGGTCTTCTATGCATTTTTGTGCTGTTTTTGGACCGCATTTTGGAAAAACCGAAGGAATATTGTCGCTTGTATCTCCCATAATAATTTTAATTTCTAAGTCGTCTTTTGGGTTGCCTGTTGAACTTTTACTTTCAGCCAAATTTTTATAAGTCAAATTATATAAGTTCACGTTTGGCGCGTTTAATTGCAAATAATCTTTGTCACTTGTAATAATGTAAATGTTACAATCTGGGTATTTATTTAAAATATACTTTACTGATATAGCAATACAGTCGTCAGCTTCCAACTTTGGGTGTTTCAGAATTGCTTTTGCACCTCCTTGTTGAAACAAGTCTTCTTCATAAACCATTTTAAAAAATGGTCCACCCATAAAGCCTTCTTGAACACGATTTGACTTATATTTTGGAAATAGTTCCATGCGCCATATATTTTCTCTCTTACAATCTTTTCCAACAATTAAAATTGGATTAACTGTTTTGGGAATTTTTAATTTTTTTTGAATTTGTTGCAAGTGTTCTATGTGAGTTTTTTTAAATTTTGCTACGAATTCTTTATTTTGAAATGGGTCGTTTAAAATCGTCTCTGGATGGACATTTTTCCACCACTGCAACAAAGCAAAATATCTATAGAAGTTATAATAGCTGCCATCTACAAATATAAAGGTTGGGTTCATTATTGATTGTTCAAATATATTATTTTTCATATGTAATATATTTGATAAGTATTTAATTCTTTTCAATTTTATTAAATATTACTTTTTCGCTATTATTATTTTTTGTTAAATTAATATACAAAATAAGTCTTGAAATTATTGATATTTTCTTAATTTTACTAGGTTCTACAATAGGGTGTTAAACTTGCACTTGTTTAAAATGTAAATAAATTTAAATAAAATCAAATATCTCCCTAAGAAATATATTTTTTTAAATTCTTTTATTCATAACAATTTGTTTATAATAATTTGAAGCAATAGAGAGATTAAATATAACGCTGTCTAACTCGTGCGAATATTCAACAGAAGATGGTGCTTCAAAATTTACTATATTCATAAAGTGAATGTGCAAATGATATGTTGATGGTTCATAATGAAAAAATTTTTTAATATAACATTCGTCAATTCCATATTTATCTTTAATTATTGCGTGTGTTACTTCTTTCATATGTTTCAGAAGCGGAATATGCTCTTTTTCGAGTGTCCGAATTGTTCGCAATGATTTATCAATTGGCAGACATAGTATTTGCAACTTATCTATGTTAGTCTTGTTCCATATATACGACGGTATTACAATGCACTTATCGTCTCTATAAATAATAGATTCTTGTTCTGAAATACCATCTATTATATTGTAAATCCATTTATCTTTATTAATATCTCTCTTTTCAATAATTTGCAGATATTCTTTGTAAGTTTCTTTGTCAATTTTTTTTTGCGATTTGCGCATTTTACTTATATCATTGCAAACAATTAGTTCGCCTGCAATGGTCGCTGTAGCTTGATATTTATTGTAAACGTCATTTTGGAACGTTTGTTTTTTGCTAGAGTCGTCAAAAGTTACAACTCTTGCTGGTATAAATTTATAGTGTTTGTTTTCTTTTGTGTACTGCATATTATGGTAAATTATTGCTATATATTTAAGCCATTTTACTACATAATGTAAGGAAACTTCCCGGAAACTTCCCTTCAAGTAAAGTGAAAGATGGCATTTTTTTTTCCGAAAGTCCGTAGCCAAAATTGATTTTGGACATTTATTTTGTCCATTTTTCAAATATGGAAACATTTTCTTGAAAAAAGGAAGCCTTCACTGCATAATTGAAAATTAACGTCTGGTAACCAAAATAAAATTTTTCATTTTGTTATTGTAATTTTTTATTTTTTTTTGAAAAATAACTTAAACTTATTTTATATTTCTATATTATGGAAACTTTTGGAAATAAAATTAAGCAAAAATCAAGCTTTAAATTTTGTTGTAAAGATTGTGACTATTATACAGATAGAAAAAGTAATATTGATAACCATTTTACTACAGCTAAACATATAAAGGAAATAAATGGAAATAATATTAAGTATAAATTAAGCGATGTTTTTTGTTGTGAAAAATGTAAAAAAGTATATCAAACAAACGCTGGATTATGGAAACATAATAAAAAATGTAATGCGCTAAATAATTTCGATTATGAACCAAATAAAATAATAGATAATTTAGTTGATAAAGACAAATTAATTCTAATGCTCATTAAACAAAATTCTGAATTAATAAAGGAAACTGCTGAATTTAAAACTTTAATGATTGAACAA
>Ga0315273_10000390_pt1 | contig 45570 bp, 32 predicted proteins | sample YL17G02_0_MG_FD_205753 | JGI IMG/M metagenome (GOLD analysis project Ga0315273, IMG submission 205753) | Sediment microbial communities from Yellowstone Lake, YNP, Wyoming, USA - YL17G02_0 | ecosystem: Environmental > Aquatic > Freshwater > Lake > Sediment | place: USA: Wyoming | collected...
TAGCCCACACCTACCTGTTGATTGGAGCCGGTCCTCTGACGCTGGTGGACACGGGCAGCGGATTCGGCGACTCCACCTCGGAACTGCTTGCCGGCCTGGAGGCGGTCCGCCGCGACTTCGGCGAGGCAGTGACGGTCGGGGACATCCGCCGGATTCTGATCACCCACGGGCACATCGACCATTTCGGCGGGTTGATGCAGGTCGGCGGCGCGGTCAAGGCGGAGGTCGGCATCCATGAGCTGGACCGCTGGGTGCTGACCGGCTATGAGGAGCGGGTCGTGGTCGCCACCAAGGCGATCCGGTCCTTCCTGCTCCGGGCGGGGGTCCCGGCCGAGAAGGAACGCACCCTGCTCGAGATGTACCTGTCCACCCGGCAGCATATGCGGAGTGTCCCAGTCGACTTCTCGCTCGAGGACGGCCAGCAGCTGGACGGACTCGAGTTCATCCACACCCCCGGCCATTGCCCGGGCCAGGTCTGCATCCGGATCGGCGATGTGCTCCTGACCGCCGACCACGTCCTGCCGCGCACCACGCCGCACCAGTCTCCGGAGAGCATCACCGCTTCGACCGGGCTCCGACACTACCTCGATGCCCTGACCAAGATCTCGAAGGTCGAGGGCATCCGGCTTTGCCTGGGTGGTCACGAGCGACACTTCGAGGACCTGGCTGGGCGGGTGGCGGAGATCCGCGCCGATCACGACCGGAAACTGGAGTGGATTCTGGGGCTGCTGAGGGACGGTGGCCCGCTCACGATGGAAGCGCTGAGCGGGCGGATGTATCCGACCGTGACCGGTTGGGACGTCCTCCTCGCCATCGAGGAGGTCGGCGCCCACGTCGAGTATCTCTACGAACGCGGGGTCCTGGGCGTCGCCAACCTCGACGAAGTCGAGCGGGAGGAGAACCCGGCCCTGCAGTTTACGCTACGCTCTTCCTGATCCCCTCGAGCACTTTCTCCGCGAACAGGTCCACCTCGTCCAGCGTGGTGTAGACATTCGGCGTGATCCGGAGGCCGCTGAACTCCGGGTGCACGATCGGTGTGTTCACGATCCGGTACTTGTCGAGCAGCCAGCCGCCGAGCTTGGGCATGTCCATGCCCACGACGCCGACCAGCGCGATGGCGCCGGCATGAGGCGAATCGAGCGGCGTCAGCACCCGGACCCGATCGCTCTCGGCCAGCAACCGCTTGGCCCACCGATCGCGCAGGTAGCGGAGCCGGGCGATCTTCCGGTCGGCCCCGATGGCCCGATGGAAGGCGAGCGACGCGGCGATCGCGTTGTGGTTGGCCGCGGGATGAGTCCCGATCTCTTCGTACTTCCGGATGTTCTCGTCCATGTCCGGGCCGGCGGCCATCAGCGGCCACACTCCCTTGATCTTGTCCCGCTTGACGTAGAGGAACCCGGTGCCCACCGGGGCGAGCAACCACTTGTGCAGGCTGGTGCCGTAGTAGTCACAGCCGAGCTGATCGCGGGTAAAGGGGAAGTGGGCGTAGGCATGGGCACCGTCCACCACCACCTCGATGCCGAGGGGCCGGGCCATCTCCACGATCTCCTTCACCGGGAAGATCTGTCCGGTAAGGTTGGTGATGTGGGTGATCTCGATGACCCGGGTGCGCGGCGTGATCGCCGCCCGGAACTGGTCCACCAGGTACTGCTGCGACGGCGGCGGCACCTTGAAGGAGATCTGCTTGAGGACGATGCCCTCGCGGCGTCCTCGCTGGTTCCAGCCGGTGAGCATCCGCGGGTAGTTCTGGTTGGTGACCAGGACCTCGTCACCCGCCTTCAGGTTGAGCCCGAAGATCACGATCTCGAGCGCCTCGGAGGCGTTCCGGGTGATGGCGAGCTCCTCCGGGTCACAGCCGAAATCGCGGGCCAGGTCTCGCCGCACGCTCTCGATCCGGGGTTCGAGGACCGACCACATGTGGTAGACCGGCAGTTCGTTGCTGAAGCGGAGGTCCCGGATCATCGCCTCGAGCACATGGGTCGGCGTCGGACTGCAGCCGCCGTTGTTCAGGTTCACCATGGTGCGGTCGAGGTCGAAGGCGCGCTGGATCTCGCCCCAGTAGGCCTCGTCCTGCGCGACATCGGTGACGGGACGCGAGCCGGCGACTTCGCCGGCGCGACGGACTTGCGCGATCGCGGTTTGGCGGAAGGCTGGCAAGGCGGCCCCGGCCCCAACCATCGCGGCGACGAACGAACGGCGGCTCGGCATGAGCGGACTCCGGTTTTCGGGGGGAACGGCTAATCATCGGCAGCCCCGAGGTCGCCCGCAAGTCCGTCAGGTACGCGACCTGCACTTCTCCCTGTTCATCCCCAGGGGGAGCCTCCACTACCTCCATGCTAAACGACTGCCCAGGTTGAGATTAGGTGCCTTTGCCGCGTTCACAAACTGTTCCTCGCCGCGTCTTCCGGTCGGGCGTTTTGCTCGGCCTGGGCCTTGCCGCGGCCTGTTCGGGCGGGGAGCGGATCACCGGGGGACTCGAGCCGCCACCCAGGGGCATCCTGGCGGTTATGGTGGACGGCCTGGAGAACGGTGTGCCCGCGAGTGTGACCGTCACCGGTCCGGCCGGATACAGCCGGACGCTCAACTCCACTGACACGCTTCGCCAGCTGGTCCCGGGGGAATACGCCGTGGCCGCCGGAGACGTCACCAGTTCCGGCCACTCGTGGTCTCCCTCATCGGCTCTGCAAAACGTTCCGGTCGGTGCGGGCGCGGTGGCGAGCGCCACGGTTTCGTACGGCATCACCACCGGGGCGCTCACCGTCTCGGTTAGTGGCCTGCCCGAGGGAATTCCTGCGGCCGTCACGGTCACCGGGCCCAACGGCTTCAGCCAGGGGGTCACCGCGACCCGAACCTTCGTCGGCATCACGCCCGGCAGCTACAGCCTGTCGGGCTCGAGCATCACCGTCGGCACTGCCGTGTACGCGCCAGCTCTGCCGAGTGGGCCGGCGGCGGTCAGTGCAGCCCAGACGCCAGCGGAGGTCTCGGTGGCGTATGTCCGCCAGACCGGCAGCGTGGCCATTTCGATCGAGGGGTTGCCCGTCGGCGTCGCCGGGAGCCTGAGCCTGGTCGGGCCGGGCAGTTTCAGCGCGACCGTCACCGGCGGCGGCACGATCCCGGGCCTGGATCCGGGCAGCTACACGCTCACCGCCGCGGCCATCACCGCCGGCGGCCACGGCTACTCTCCCTCGCCGGCATCGCAGTCGGTCACCGTGGTGGCAGGCACGACGCCGGCTGCCTCCGTGTCGTACGCGCTGACGACCGGGACGCTCACGGTCACCGTGAATGGATTGCCCGGCGGGGCTGATGCGACGATCACGGTAACCGGCCCGGCGGGATTCTCGCAGGCGGTGACCGGGACAGTCACGATCACCAACCTTGTGCCGGGGAGCTATGGGGTGGCGGCGGTGAACGTCTCGAGCGGTGGGACCCTCTACACCCCCCTGCCGGTGACTCAGAACGCGAGCGTGGCAGCGGCGGCGACCGCCAGTGCATCCGTGGCCTACCTGGCTGCTCCTGCCACGACCCTCAACCTGCGCGTCGATGGCATGTACCTGACACAAGCGGCTCAGCGCTATGACGGCAGCACGCCGCTCGTGGCGGGCCGCGACGCCTACCTGCGGGTCTTTGCGCTGGCCAATGAGGCGAACGGCGTGGCCCCGGCCGTGCGGGTGCGACTCTATTCGGGCGCGGCGCTGGTACAGACCTACACGCTCAACGCTCCGGGGGCCGGTGTGCCGCTCGCGGCCAACGAGGCATCCCTGACGGCGTCCTGGAACGTCCTGGTGCCCGCCAGCCTGGTGCAGCCGAACCTGCATGTAGTGGCCGACGTGGATCCGGGGAACCTGATCGCCGAAGCCAACGAGGCCGACAACGCGTTCCCGGCGAGCGGCGTGCCCGCCGCGGTGGACGTCCGGACCCTGCCGACCTTCGCCGTCCGGTTCATTCCGGTGCTGCAACAGGTGAACGGGTTGCAGGGGAACGTGATCGCCGCGAACGCCGAACAGTTCCTCGCCGACCTCAGGAAGATGCTCCCGGTCGGCGGATACGACGCCGATGTCCGTGCGCCGTATACGACGACGGCCGCGGTTCTGCAGAGCGACAATGGCAACGGGGCGTGGGGGACGATCCTGAGCGAGGTGCTGGCGCTCAAGTCCGCCGACGCCAGTGCCCGGTACTACTATGGCGTCGTGAAGACCAGCTACTCGAGCGGCGTGGCCGGCATCGGCTACGTTGGCGGAAGCGCGCGCTCGGCCCTCGGCTGGGACCGGCTACCCAGCGGCTCGGGTGTGATGGCGCACGAGCTGGGGCACAACATGAGTCGGCCGCATGCGCCCTGCGGCGGCGCCGGGGGGCCGGACCCGTCGTATCCGTACCCGGGAGGCCAGATCGGCATCTGGGGGCTCGACGTCGCGACGCTCACGCTCAAGTCGCCTACCGGATACCTGGACCTGATGGGCTACTGTAGCCCGAACTGGGTGAGCGACTACAACTGGTCCGCGATGATCGCCTACCGGCAGAGCGGGGCGAGCAACTCGGTCGGGCTGACCAGCGGGCAGGCGGTCGGTCGGGGCCTGCTGGTGTGGGGCCGGGTCACCGAGAGCGGCCCCGTGCTGGAACCGGCGTTCGTAGTGGACGCGCCTGGGTCGCTGCCCGCGCCGGGCCCGCATCGGCTCGATGCCATCGGCACTGACGGATCGGTGCTGCTGTCGGTCCCGTTCGATGCCGTGCCGCTGGCCGACCTGCCGACTGGGCGGGAGGAGGCCTTCGCCTTCGTGCTGCCGCTCGATCGGGGTCTGGAGCTGGAGTTGCGCTCGCTCCAGCTGACGGTCCAGGGCCGGACCGTGACGCAGCGGAGCGGAGCGGCCGATGCGCCCCCGGTGACCTCGCTCTCGCGTGATCCCGGTGGACGGGCGCTGCTCCGGTGGGATGCCGCGCGATATCCCATGGTGCTGGTACGGGACGTCGCGACCGGGCAGGTGCTGTCGTTCGCGCGCGGTGGCGAGGTCCGACTGCCGACGACCGGCGGGCGGTTCCAGCTGACCTACTCGGACGGCGTCAGGAGCCGGCGCGAGGATTCCATCCTCCGGTAGAATGCGGCAACCCGGCCTCGAGTGGTTGCCGTTTCGCGGCCTGTCCGACCGTCTGCCCGTCTGCCCGTCCGTCCGTCCTCCCGTCCGTCCGTCCTCCCGTCCGACCGCCTAAGTTTCCCCCATGACCACATCCCCACGATCCGTCGTGATCACCGGCGCTTCCACCGGTATCGGAGCAGCCTGCGCGTTGCGTTTCGACCGTCTTGGCTGGCGCGTCTTTGCCGGTATCCGGCGGGAGGAGGACGGGGTGCGGCTGGCCGCCCAGGCCTCCGATCGACTTCGCTGGCTGCCGCTCGACGTCACCGACCCGGCATCGATCACCTCGGCGGCCGCCCTGGTGGCGACCCAACTGGGCAATGAGGGTCTCCATGGCCTGGTCAACAACGCCGGCATCGTGGTGGGTGGCCCGCTCGAGTACCTCGCGGCGGCGGAGCTGCGGCACCAGTTCGAGGTGAACGTCTTCGGTCTCGTAGCCGTGACCCAGGCGTTCCTTCCCCTGCTTCGGCTCACTCGCGGACGGATCGTCAACATCGGCTCCATTGCGGGGCGCGTCACGTCGCCGATGGTCGGACCGTACTGTGCCTCGAAGCACGCGGTCGAGGCGATCAGCGACGCGCTGCGACTCGAGCTGGCGCCATGGGGCATCTACACGTCGGTGGTGGAGCCGGGCGTGGTGGCGACGCCGATCTGGGACAAGGGCTCGGTCCAGATGGACGTTACTTTCGGCCGCATGCCGGCGGCGGCCCGCGAGCGGTATGCGACCCTGATTGGCGCCTTCCGGAGCATCCTGCGCACGGCCCCGAAACGGGCCGTGTCGCCAGAGGAGGTGGTGCGCGCGGTGGAGCACGCGCTGCTCTCGTCGAGGCCCCGGCACCGCTACGTCATCGGCACCGACGCGCGGATCCGGCTTGCCCTGCAGACTATTCTGCCTCGGCGCTGGATGGACGCCATCGTCCTGCGCGTGCTGGCGCGGACTGGGGCCTCCGCGTGATCCTGTCCCACCGGCGCCGCACGGTCGCGGTGGGGCTGCTGCTTCTGGGCGGGTGCGCCGACCGGCCGGACCCGCTGGGCCCGGGAGAGGTCGCAACGCTCCGCGTCGTCCCGGCCACGGCGTGGCTCGAACCCGGGGCGATGCTTGCCCTTGGCGTCGAAGCGCTGGATCCAAGCGGTACCCCCGTGAGCGACCCATCGATCGCCTGGTCGAGCGGCAACCCGCTGGTGGCCAAGGTGGACTCGCGCGGCATCGTGACCGCGATCGGGGCGGGCACGGCAATCATCACGGCCACCGCGGGTCAGCCCCGCGCGACTGCCACCGTTGCCGTCGTGCCCGCGCCGGTGCCGGCCGCGCGCTGGAGCCTCGATTCGCAGGGCCTGACCGACGCGACCTTCCTGGGACTCTGGGCCGATCCGTCCGGGGTCGCCTTTGCCGCTGGCCAGAAAGGAACTGTCCTGACGACCTCGGGCGGTGAATGGACCCGGACCCCGACGCCCACGGGCGCGGACCTGGTCGGGATCTGGGGCTCCGGCCCGCGCGACGTCTGGGCCGTCGGCGATTCGGGCGTGATCATCCACTTTGATGGTACGGCGTGGAGTCGCGTGCCAAGCCCGACCACGCGGACCCTCCTTGAGGTATGGGGTCTGGGTCCATCGGATGTCTACGCAGTCGGGCCCAGCGTCATTCTCCGCTATGACGGGCGCAGCTGGACCCCGATGCCCGTGGGCGGGGAGCCGGAACTCTGGGCGATCTGGGGGAGCGACCCTTCGACCCTCTACGCCAGCGGGCAGAACGGCGTGCTGCTCCAGTACAACGGCGTCGAATGGCGGAGCATGGTGAGCCCCACGGGGAAGGTCATGTTCGGTCTCTGGGGCACTTCGCCCGCCAACCTCTGGTCCGTCGGGATCGAGGGCACGATCCTTCGCTACGACGGGTCGGACTGGCGGCTGGTGCCGAGCCCATCGGCCGCCGACTTCTTCGGGATGTGGGGGCGGACGGGGACCGAGATCTATGCGGTCGGCAACGACGGCGCGGTGATCCAGTGGAACGGTTCGGTATGGACGCTGGTGCCGCAGGATGCGACCAGCGAGAACCTGCGGGCGGTAGCTACCACCGGCGGAACACTCTACGCGGTCGGCTGGAATGGCACCATCATCCGTCGCGCCGGCGGCTCCTGGGGCGTGGATCTCACCGCGCCGATCCTGTTCTCCGTCACGACGGGACCGGGTGGGGTGGTGTTCGTGGTGGGGACCTCGGGTACCGTGCTCCGGCAGAGTGGCGGTCAATGGTCCGCCGAGCCCACGCCCGCACTCGATGACCTGTTCGGGGTCGCCGCCGTCGGGCCCGATGAAATGGTCGCGGTCGGCGATTCGGGGACGATCATCAGGCGGCGCGGCGGCGTCTGGCGTCAGGAGGCGAGCCCGTTACGCCTGCTGCTGCGGTCGATCTGGTCGGGTGATGGCACCACCTTCGTCGTGGGTGAGCGCGGTTCGATCCTCCGGGCGGACGGCGGCGGCTGGCGACCGATCGTCGGCCCGACGACACACTTCCTGCGGCATGTCTGGGGACTCGATGCCCGGCATGTCTGGGCCGTGGGGGACAGCGGCACCGTGCTGCGATGGGATGGTACGACCTGGGCCGCCATGCCGACGCCGGTCCGGGTACGCCTGCGCGGCATCTGGGGCAGCGGGCCGAACGACCTCTTCGCGGTGGGCGAGCACGGCACGCTACTCCGCTATGACGGGATCACCTGGAACCCGCAGCCGAGCCCGGTGAACGAGGAGCTGCGTGCGGTCTGGGGCATCGGACCGACGGATGTCTACGCCGTCGGCGAGAGCGGGCGGGTGCTTCGCTGGGACGGAGCGTCCTGGCGCTCCCTGGCGTCACCGACGGACGAACTCCTCATCGGACTCACCGGAACCGGTCCCGGCGGTGGCCTGATCGCGGTCGGAACGCGGCGGACGATCGTGGCCGGCACGAGGTGATTCCCTGGAGCCGCAGGAACCGCTCTTGCCCGAGCCGGTCGCGGGGTTCATTATCGTGGTACTCATCCCTTCAAACCAGACGGCCCACCCCTGTTCCGGAGGCGCTGCATGGCCATCCCCATCCACGAGTTCTGGGTCCCGATCCTGGCCGCGACGCTGCTGTGCTTCGTGGCGGGCTCGCTGCTTCACATGGTGGTTCCGATCCACAAGAGCGACTGGCGGAGCCTGCCCGACGAGGACGGGATCCTCCAGGCGATGCGGAAGGCCGGGCTGACGCCGGGCAACTACATGTTTCCTCACCCGCCCAGCATGCAGGCGATGAACGAGCCGGGGTTCGTGAAGAAGATGGAGGACGGGCCCTGTGGCACCATGACGGTGCGGCCAGCGGGCAAGATCAATATGGGACCGTACCTCGGCAAGCAGTTCCTGTTCCACCTGCTGGTCTCCGCCGTCGTGGCCTACATAGCCGGGATCGTGCTGGGACACGACGTGGTCTACCTGCACGCCTTCCGGTTCGTGGCAACGGTCTCGATCCTTGGCTACGTCGCGGCGATCTTCCCGGAGGTCATCTGGTACAGCCACCCCGGGCACTACGTCATGGGGAAGGTGGTGGACGGGATCGTGTGGGGCATGCTGACAGCCGGATGCTTCGCAGGGCTGTGGCCGAGATAGGACGGTCTGACGGTCTGACGGTCAGGCGGTCAGACGGCAGAGGGGCAGACGGTCCGACCGTCCATCCGTCCATCCGTCCATCCGTCCACCCGACCGTCTGTCCGTCCGCCCGTCTGTCATCCCGAGCGCAGCGAAGGGATCTATTCACCATGCGTATTGCGCACCTGGCGTCGGCGGTGGTGGTGCTGCTCCTGGCGGCCTGCGCCGTAAACCCGGCGACGGGGCACAAGGAGCTCTCGCTCGTCTCCGAAGCCCAGGAAGTCGAAATGGGCCGGCAGGGCGCCACCGAGACGCTGCGAGCTCTCCAGCTCATTCCTGACTCCAGCGTGCAGCAGTATGTCCGCTCGGTGGCGATGAACCTGGTTGGCGTCGCCGAGCGGCCCAACCTGCCCTGGAACTTCTTCGTGCTCGATGACGCGGCGGTGAACGCCTTCGCCTACCCCGGCGGCTTCATCTTCATCACCCGCGGCATCCTGACCCACATGAACAGCGAGGCGGAACTGGCCGGCGTGCTCGGCCACGAAATCGGGCACGTGACCGCGCGGCACACCGCCAGCCAGATCACCAAGTCACAGATGGCCCAGGCCGGGCTCGCGGTCGGCAGCATCATCTCGCCCACCATCCGGGACCTGGCCGGGACCGCCAGCCAGGGGCTGGGCCTGCTGTTTCTCAAGTTCGGCCGTGACGCCGAGTATCAGGCGGACGAACTGGGCTTCCGCTACATGACGAAACGGAGCTACGACCCGCGGGCCATGTCGAGCATGTTCACCATGCTGCAGCGGCAGAGTGGCATGGGCGGCGGTGGCCGGCTTCCGGAGTGGCAGAGCACCCATCCGGACCCCGAGAACCGGGTCATGCGGAACGACACCCGGGTGGCGAGCTTCGCCGGGCGTCCCGACACCATGAAGCTCGACCGGGACCGGTTCATCCGGACGCTGGATGGGATGGTCTTTGGGGAAGACCCGCGGCAGGGCTACTTCGCGGAGAACGCGTTTCTCCACCCCGAACTCCGGTTCCGGATCGCGTTCCCGCCGGGATGGCGGGGCCAGAACCAGCCGGCATCGGTTAGCGCCATCAGCCCGAACCAGGACGCGATCATCGGGCTCTCCCTGGCGGAGGCGACGTCCCCCGCGGAGGCGCTGCGGACGTTCCTGGGGCAGCAGGGGATCCAGCCGGGCGGCACCTCGATGAATGCGGTGAACGGCCTGGCGGCGGCGACCGGGGAATTCACGGCGCAGACCCAGCAGGGCAACATCCAGGGGGCGGTGCAGTACGTCCAGTACGAGCGCCGCCTCTACCAGATCCTGGCCTACACCATCCCGGAAAAGATCCAGCAGTACGCGCCAGCGTTTCGACAGGTGCTGGGTTCCTTCGCCCAGCTGACCGACCCGGCGGCGCTCAACCGGCAGCCGATGCGGCTGAAGCTGGTGCGGCTGCCGAGGGACATGACGCTCGACGCCTTCAACCGGGCGAACCCCTCGGCGATCCCGCTGGCCTACCTGGCCGTGATCAACGGGGTGGAGCCGGCGGCGATGCTGAAAGCGGGGAGCTGGGTGAAGCAGGTGAAGTAGGACGGGCAGACGGTCAGACGGGTAGACGGAAAGACGGTCGGAGGGTCTGACCACTGACCCTCCGACCGTCTGTCCGTCTGTCCCTCCTACCGTCTATCCGCCGATCAGGAACCCTGCAGCTCCTGGACCGGGAAGGGGTAGCAGGTGGTGTTGCCGTAGGGCCGGCCATCGTAGGGATTGGCCCCGATCTTCCAGGGAATCTGGTACCGGAGCAGATCATTGAGCCGGTGCCCGCCCTCGAAGCTCAGCTCCTTGCGGCGCTCCTGGATGACGTGGGCGACCGCCTCTGCCTGCGTGGCGGCGGCGAGCGGTGCCAGCCCCACCTCGGCCCGCCGGGCATTGAGGATGGCCATCGCCGGGCCCACCTGGCCCTGCTGTGCCAGCGCCTCGGCCAGGAGCAGCCGGGCTTCGCGGTAGCTCGCCAGCCGGATCGGGGAAGCGAGGCTCTCATACTTGGTCGTGATCCAGAGATCGATCGTGTTGGTGAACGCCGGCAAGCCGGTGTCCAGCACCAGCACCCGGGGGTCATTCATGACGCGGTAGTCGGCCCCGACCACGTAGGCCGCAGTCGCCACCCCGAAGTAGTAGTGATTATTCCAGAGCCGGTCCGTGTTGGATGCGCGGCTGGCGAACAGCTCGTAGCCGGCGGGAACCTGCTGTGCCAGCTGGGCCGCCTCGCTCCATTTCTTTAGGCCCACCTTGACCCGGGCCAGTCCTACCCGTGCCATGGTCAGGGCCTCGGTATTGCCGGACTGCTGGGCCAGGGTGATGGCCTCGTTGAACTGCGTCTCCGCGATCTTGAGCGCTTCCACGGGCGCCTGCTGGGGGCCGCCGTCGAAGGCGACGGAACAGAAGGTCTCGCCCATCAGCGCATAGCTGTAGGCGCCGTAGGTCCTGACGGTCGCCAGCTTGGCGGCCCGCCCGGCGACCTCCGCGTCGGTCCAGGCCTGGAGCCGCTTGAAGACGTCCTCCGACTGGTACCGGGCCGTCTGGAGCGTCCGGTAGATCCCCATCGTCTGTTCGCAGGCGCCATTCACGTAGAAGCCGTCGGTCGAGGTGATGCCCCGCTCGCCCCAGAAGCCGAGCGTCGCGTTGCCGTTGGCGGTCTCGAACTCGTCGGAGTGGAATGAGGAGCCGGCGGTGTAATTGTTGTAGGCGCACTCGAAGTCGCCGATCACGCTGGTCACCAGGACCGGTGCCAGCGAGGGATCGTTGAGTTGCTCGCTGGGGATCAGGCCGGGAAACTCGACCTCGAGCAGGTTGCTGCATCCCCCGAGGAGCAGGGCGGCGAACCCGGTCGCCACGCTGACCCTGGCGGTGCGGAAGAGCGTGTTCCACATGGTGGTCGTCTCCTTCGTCGCGGGCGTCGTCATCAGAAGGTGAGCCGGATCGTGGTCCGGAACCGCATCAGCTGGGGAAATGATTCCTGCGTGTATTGCACGTACCCCGGCGCCGTGGCAATACCGCCAGGGACGCGGTTCGGCGTGATCTCGGGGTCGAGCCACGGGACCCCGAAGATGTCCTTCTGCGCCTGCCAGAGGGTGGCCAGGTTCTCGCCGGAGAAGGTGATGGAGCCGCGGCTGGCGCCCACCCAGCGCGCGACCTTGGTCGGCATCTCGTAAGTGGCCGAGACGGTCCGGAGCTTCGCGAAGCCGGCCTTGAACAGCCCGTCCATCCCGTAGGTCTGTCCCCCGTCCCCGTTCAGGAACTGCTCCCCGAGGTTGCCGGCCAGGATCTCGTTGGTGCCCGTGAGAACCGCCTGCGAGTTGAGGAAGAAGTGGTGCGCGCCCATCACGTCGCCGACCTCGATCACGTTGCCACCCATGTAATCCAGCACGGCCAGGATCTGGAGCCGCTTGCCGAGCCGCAGGTTGGCCGAAAAGCTGCCGCTCCAGGACGGCGTGGGCCGCCCGGAGTAGAGCTGGGGGGCCTCCGAGCAGGGAACGATCGTGCCGTCCGCCACCCCCAGGGGAGTTGCGGATCCATCAGGATTCATGATGCGGGTGCCGCCCTCGCACTGGGCATTGAACCCCAATCCCAGGGGAATGCCCGCCACCGGGATGGTCTGGATGGTCGAGCTGACCACGTGCTTGTAGAAGTACGACCCCGGCGCATAGCCCTCGACGTAATACTGCTGGATGTAGGCGGCTCCGATGAACGCCGAGGGCGCGCCACCCATATCCGTGAGCTTGCTGTCGTTGGTGGCGTAGGTCAGCCGGAGATCGAGGCCGACCTTCTCGTTGTTGACCGGGCTGCCGTCCAGGGCCAGTTCGATGCCGCTGTTCACGGTCTTGCCGATGTTGGCGTACTGGTTCCCCGGGAAGCCGCGCGACGGCTTGAGCGGCAGCGACAGGATCGCGTCGTCGAGGTCCTTCTTGTAGTAGGTGAACTCGACGCCCATCCGGTTCTTGAACAGGCCGGCATCGAACCCGATCTCGGTTTCCGTGGCGATTTCAGGTTTGAGGTCCTGGTTGCCGAAATTCTGCGGTGTGACACCGCCCTGGCCGCCCGGCCCGGCGGCGGGGACGTAGGTCTGGTTGGCGAAGAAGACGTCCGGCTGCTGGCCGGCCCGGCCCCAGGCGCCACGCAGCTTGAGCTGCGACACCACGCTCGAGTTGGCCAGGAAGGGCTCGTCGCTGGCCACCCAGGCCAGACTGAACTTGGGATAGTAGACCGCCCCGAAGTTGCTGCCGAAGGCGCTGTTGTCGTCCCCGCGCAATGCGGCCGTCATGAACAGGCGGTTCTTCCAGGCCAGCTGTTCCTGGGCGTAGACCCCGAAGGTCTTGTTTTCGAGGAACGCCTCGCTGGCGAGAATCGTCGCGCCCCCGTTGACGTCGGACGGGCCGGGGATGGCAAACGTCTGTCCCTGGGCGTACACCTGCTCGAACCGCTTCACGTAGTACTGCGCCCCCACCGACGTGGTGGACACCAGCCCGGTCGTGAGGTGGGCGTCGGCCGCCGCGCCGTAGTCAGCCGTGATCCAGGTGGTACGCACCTGGCGGCTGCTCTTGTACCCTAAGCCTTGAGAAAAGAACGGGTTGTAGCCCGCAAAGCGGTTGACCAGCAGCGATGACCGGTCGTTGGTATAGTCCGGCCCGACCACCAGGCTGTGGCGGAGCCAGGAGGTCGGGTTGTGGCTCAGCCGGAGACTCAGCGTGGTCCGGTCGATCTGGTCGAGCCCCTCGACCTGATCGTAATCCTCCGGACGGTACCCGATGAACCCGCGGGTGATATCGTTGTAGCCGGTCGTTGACGAGTCTGGACCGGGCGTGGGTTCGCAGCCGGGGAAGGGACAGGACCAGACGATGGAGGTCGTGATCGGCTGGAAGCCCGAGGCGCCCTGAAGCTTCGACGTGACCGTCCCGAGGCTCAGGTCCGCCCGGAACTTGGGGGACGTGTAGCTGACGTTGGCGCGGGTGGTCAGCTTGTTCTGCCAGTTGTAGCTCACCGCCCCTTCGTCGCGGCCGTAGTCGGCCCCGGCGTAGTAGCGCACCGACTCGGTACCGCCGCTGACCGATGCCCCGAGGGACAGCGGCCCCCCGGTCCGGAAGATGTCGGGGTATCCGAGGTCCCTGTTGTGCTGCTGGACATCGAACGCGGTGACCTTCTGAGTCGTCGGACTGTAGTAGTAGGTGTCGGCGTACCGCCCGTCGGGATTGGAGATCCAGTTGGCGCCAGCGTCGAGGTGCACGTCGAACACCGGCTTCCCGGCCTTGCCGCGCTTGGTGGTGATCTGGATCACGCCGTTGGAGGCCTCTGTGCCGTAGATGGTCGCGGCGGAGGGGCCCTTGAGCACCTGGATCGACTCGATCTCTTCGGGGTTCAGGTCGTTGATCCGGGAGGGCGATTCCTGGCCGCCGGCGAACGCTTCGCTGTTGACCGCACCCTGGTTGTTCACCCGGATGCCGTCCACATAGATGAGCGGCTCGTTCACCAGGCTGAGCGACCCGGCGCCCCGGATGCGGGTGGTGCCGCCGGAACCGACGCCACCGCTCCCGCGGACCACCCGGACGCCAGGAATGTTGACCGACAGCATGTCCTGCAGCTTGGCCGGCGGCGCCTGCAGAACCGTGGCCGCCACGTCCACCTTGCCGACGACATTGCCGAGCGTGCGCTGCTGCTGGTCGCCGGCGGCGCCGGTCACGACCAGCTCGTCGAGCTTGACCACGAACTCGGCCAGCGTGATGCGGAGCGGTTGGCCGCCGACCGTCGCGGTGAGGCTGGCAGCCTGGTAGCCCACCCGGGTGATGGTCAGTCTGACCGACGTCTCGGTGAGCCCCGCCAGGCGGAAGTCGCCCCGGGAGCCGGTGCGGGCCTGGATGGTGGTGCCGGCGGCCAGGACGGTGGCGTCCGCGAGGGGCGACCCCGTCTTGGCGTCCACCACGTTACCGGATACCGCGCCCGCCGCCTGGGCCAGAGCGGTGCGGGGCGATCCCAGCGCCAGAGCCAAGGCGGTGACCAGGATGGCTGAGAGACGAAGGGCCCGTGTGATGAATGGCGTCATGCCCACCCCCAGGTGGTTCGGTGGTTTGCCGATCGAGAACTGCAGAACTCTGTGAGTGAAGACTGTATACAGAATTGTCGCCATAAAGTGAATTGCGCAAGCCCCCCCCTCGAGGGCGAGACCCGTCGCCTTCCGCTTCATGAAGGCAGGGCTTCGGGTTCGGCCTATTCCAGCGGCTCGACTGCGCCCGGCGTGACCTCGGCTTCCGTTCGAACTCAGCCGCTCGGCAGCCGTCAGCCGCTGAGAACCTCGAGAAGGCGAGTCCCAACCGTGTCGACCTCTTCGTCACTGATCGCGTCGAAGCAGAAGATCAACTTGTCGGCCTGTACGTCGCAGGCGATCGAGGGATTCCCCTCCGCCAGGTGCCGGCCGAGTTCCGCGTGGGTCAGACGATGACCGGCGGCGAGTTCCAGCACCAGCGAGTTCACTGGGTCGGGGACCAGGCGTTCGTCCATGGTGAAGTAACGCGCCACCGCCGTGACCCCGGGCAGGCCGGCCAGGCGAGCGCGAAGCTGCTCCACTAGCCGGGCATACCGCGCCCACCGGGCCGGGTGATCCGCCCCGCGCCACTCCTCGAACGCCGTCACCACGCCCACCACCGTCTGGCGGTCGAGTTTGAAGACCCGACCGATGGTCAAATGCGGGCCCGATTCGTAGCGGGTGAAGTTGTTGGCGGTCACGGCGTCGATCATCGCCCGGGTCCCGACCATGAATCCTCCGGCGTTCGGCCCGCCGAAGTACTTGGCGCTGAAGCTGACCAGGTCGGCACCGGCCGCGACGTACCCCGGCATCGCCTCGAGCGGCCAGCACATGTAGGCCGCGTCGACCAGCACCTTGAGACCATGGCGCCGGGCGATGGCGACCACTCGCGCGAGCGCGACGGTGTGCCCGGCGCCATCGAGATGGGCCGGGACAAAGAGCGCCGCCGTCCTGGGACCGATGGCGGCCTCGAGTTCCGCCTCGGACGTGCCGGCCTCGGTCCCGGCCAGCACCACACTGGCGCCGGTCATCGGGATCTGTCGGTCGTACTTGTAGCGCTGATTCCGTTGGAGCACCACTTCGTTCCGGAGCCCGGTGGTGTCGGGGAGGCGCGCGCTGGCGGCCCCGTCTCCCCCGGTGATCGCCGCCGACACCATCAGGACGATCGACGCGGCCGCCCCGGTCGTCACGCGCCCCGCCTCGGCGCCAAGATGCCCCGCGAGGATCCGGCCCGATGATTCGAGCAGGTCCACCATCCGGACGTACTGCCGGTTGCTCTCGGCCATGGCCGACCAGACCGTGGGTGACAGGCGAGAGCCGCCGAGATCGGTGTAGATCCCACAGGCGTTGATGATCGGCCGGGTGCCGAGCCGGGCGAAGATATCCGGTGTCAGGCTTCGATCCATCGTCCCACTCCCTGGTGTTCGGCGGCGTCCGCCACCACGTTGGCGACCGCGGCGTCGAGTACGCCGACTCCGGTCAGATCCGCGATCGTGATTTCCGTCTCGGACGTCCGCCCTGGTTTCATTCCGGCGGCGATCTCGCCGAGTTCGGCGTAGACGTCCGCTGCCGTGACCACGCCCGCGTCAACGGCGTGGTGCAGCTCGCCCTGCGTCAGGCACTGCGAGATCCGGTCGACCACCACCTTGGCCCGGCCCAGCAGCGCCGCCTCGAGTTCCCGCTTGTGCGGGATGTCGGAGCCCATCGCGGTGATGTGGGTTCCCGGCTGGACCCACTCGGCCAGGACGATCGGACTGTCGGCCGGGGTCGCGGTGATGATCAGGTTGGATTGCCGGACCAGCGCCTCGATCGACGTGGCCACCTCGATGGCTCGGCCCAGGCGCTCGCTCATCTCGCGGGCGTAGGCCTCTGCCTGCGCCGGCTTCCGCGCCGCGACCAGGATTCGGCCCGGGTTCCGCACCTGGAGCAAGGCCTCGAGCTGATAGCGGGCCTGGACGCCCGCGCCGACCACTCCGGCGGTCCCGATCGTCTTCTGCGCCAGCAAGTCGGCGGCAACGGCGCCGGCGGCGCCGGTCCGAAGCTCGGTGAGATAGCCGTTGTCGAGAATCATCAGCTCGAGATGGCCGGTGATCGCGCTGAACACCCAGACGCCGCCCGAGGTGGTCGGGAGCCCCCGGGACGGATTGTGGTAGAACCCGGTCGCGACCTTGATCGAAAACCGAGGGGCGCCGTGGAGGTACCCACCCTTGGCGTGGACCTCCCCGTGTTGCTCCTTCACCTCGATGGTGAGGACATCGGGCAGCTCGACTTCGCCCCGCGCCAGCTTGGCAAAGGCGTCGCGGCAGCTGGCGCTGGCCTGGGTCGGCGAGATCAGCCCGCGAGTTTCGGTTTCATTGAGGAGTCGAATCCGCATCAGCGTGCCACCATGAGGTCAGAGACTTTGGGTGAGCGGCCCACCAGCCCTTGATAGTCGCCGGTGCCGCCGCAGCCGGCGGCCTCCATCAATGCGGGAACTCGCGCCCCCGACCCGGTTGACGCAGATTTGGCCATCATGGCTCGTCACTCCGTTTCAGATACTCCGCTGCTTCGCACTACGACGGCCGGCCAGGCGGCCGACCGGCTTCGTGGTAAGATTCTGAACGGCGAACTCCGTCCCGGCACGCCGCTCCGTGAAATCCCCATCTCCCGCTCGCTCGGCATCTCCCGCAACACCTTCCGGGAGGCCCTGCACCAGCTGGCCCACGAAGGGTTGGTCCGGCACGCGCCCCACCGGGGTGCCACCGTCGTGTCACTCTCGGAGGCCGACATCCGCTCGATCTTCCTGGCCCGCCGGGTCCTCGAGCTGGCCGCCGCCGACGCCCTCAAGGGCCGCCACCGCGCAGCCGCCCAGACCCTCGGCACCGCCGCGGCCCGACTCGACGACGCGGTCCGCCGCCGGGATGCCGCAGGGGTGGCGGAGGAGGACATGGCCTTCCACTCCGCCCTGGTGGATCAGATCGCGAGCGACCGGCTCTCCGCCTATCATCGCGCCCTGGTCCGGGAACTCCGGATCGGCCTCCTGCTGGTCGATCGGCGCCGCCCCGACTTCGCCGCGCTGGGCCGGGAGCACCGCGCCCTGGTCCGGTTGATCGCCCGCGGGGAGCTGGGCCGGTTCAGGCAACGGCTCGCCGCGCATCTCGACGGCTCGGAACAGCAACTCCTCGAAGTGGCCAGCCGGACCCGGCCCGCGGTGTCCTGATCATCCATCTGGCCTGACCGGCCTGATTGTTCTATTGTTGAACAATCCTACGCGGACAAACTCCTGGTGCGCAATCCCGGCCTCTCCGGCCTGATCCTGCTCTGCCTGGCCCCCGCGGCCGCCCTGTCCCAATCCGCGCGGGACGAAGCCCTCGACGGCCTGGTCTGGCGCCAGCTCGGCCCCTTCCGGGGCGGCCGGGTCGTGGCCGTGTCCGGCGTGGCCCAGCAGCCCGCCGTATTCTACATGGGCACGACCGGCGGCGGCGTCTGGAAGTCGGACGACGCCGGCACCAGTTGGCGCAACGTCTCCGACGGCTTCTTCGGCACCGGCTCGGTAGGCGCCCTCGCCGTGAGCCGCTCCAACCCAGACGTCATCTACGTCGGGATGGGGGAATCGCCGGTCCGGATCAACATGAGTTCCTACGGCGACGGGGTGTACCGCTCGAACGACGGCGGCAAGACCTGGAGTCACCGCGGGCTGGAGCGGACTCGGCAGATCGGCGCCGTGGCCATTCATCCCAGCAATCCCGAGGTCGCCTACGTCGCGGCGCAGGGCAATCACTGGGCGCCCTCCGACGATCGCGGCGTCTACGGGACCACCGACGGCGGCCGGACCTGGGCCCGGCTCCTGGCCGGCGATAATCCCACCACCGGCGCCGTCGACCTCAAGCTCGACCCCGCCGACCCGAAGGTGATCTACGCGGCGATGTGGGACCACCTCCGGCATCCGTGGCAGCTCCGGAGCGGTGGGCCGGGGAGCGGGATCTTCAAGAGCACCGACGCTGGCCGGACCTGGGCTCGCCTGACGACCGGCCTCCCGGCCCGGATGGGCAAGATCGGGATCGCGGTGGCGACCACCGACTCGCGGCGGCTCTACGCCGCAGTCGAGACGGAACGAGCCCAGCACGGTCTCTACCGGTCGGACGACGCCGGCCTGACCTGGCGGTTGGTCAACCGGTCCCGCCACGTCAGCACCCGGCCCTGGTACTACATGCATGTCATCGTCGACCCCACCGATCGCGACGTGGTCTACGTCCCCTCGCAGAGCTTCTGGAAGTCGACCGACGGCGGCGTCACCTTCGAGCGGCGCCGGACCGACCACGGCGACGGGCACGCCCTCTGGGTCAATCCGTCGGACCCGCGCACCATGATCCTCGGCGACGACGGGGGTGCCGCCGTCACCCGGAACGGGGGCGACACCTGGTCGACTCTGCTCAACCAGCCCACCGCGCAGATCTACCGGGTCAGCACCGACAACCGGTTCCCCTACACGGTGTACGGAGCGCAGCAGGACAACACGACCGTCGGGATCAAGAGCCGGAGCGATTACGGCGGGATCGGCGCCGACGACTATTACTCCGTGGGCGGGGGCGAGGCCGGGTTCGTGGTCCCCGACCCGTTCGAGCCCGATATCGTCTACGCCGGGAGCGAGATCGGCACCCTCGAGCGGTTCGACCACCGAACCCGCCGGGCCACGACCATCCTGGCGTATCCGATCTTTCCGGAGGGCCGGAACCCGCGTGAGCTGCTGCACCGTTTCGAGGTGAACGCGCCGATCGCGGTCTCGCGACACACGCCCGGCACCATCTACCACGGCGCCCAGCACGTCCTCCAGTCGACCGACCGGGGCCAGAGTTGGCGGGTGATCAGCCCCGACCTGACCCGCAACATCCCCGACCAGCAGGGCGCCGGCGGGGTTCCCTTCAGCAACGAGCGGATCGACGCCCACAACGCGCTGTCCTACATCGCCGAGTCGCCGCTCGATCCCAAGGTGCTGTGGACCGGATCGGACGACGGACTGGTGCAGCTGACCCGGGACGGCGGCACCACCTGGGCTAACGTGACGCCGTTCGACCGGGGCGACGCACTCGTCAGCGCAATCGATCCCTCGCCCCATGCGCCGGCGACCGCTTACGTGGCCATCAGCCGGAGCCGGTCGGGCGAACTCACCCCGCTGGCCTATCGGACCGACGACTTCGGCGGCTCGTGGCGGCCGATCGTTGACGGGCTGCCCGAAGCGCCGGTCCGGGTGATCCGCGAGGATCCGGTCGTGCCGGGCCTGCTCTTCGCGGGGACGGAGGTCGGCGTCCTCGTCTCCTTTGACGGGGGCGCCCGGTGGCGATCGCTCCAGACCAATCTGCCGATCACTCCCGTCACCGACCTGGTCGTCAAGGGCAACGACCTGGTGATCTCGACCCAGGGCAGGGGATTCTGGGTCCTCGACGACATGTCACCCCTCCGCGCGTCAGGCGGCGAAGGTCCGCGGCTGTTCCCGATCTCGGCTGCGATCGCAGTGCAGGGCTCCGGGGAGATCTCCCGCACCGCGGAGGCCAGGAATCCTCCCGCCGGCGCCCTGATCTACTACCGGCTCGACAGCGTCGCGGCCGCGGCGCCGACCATGCTCGAGATTCGCGACTCGACTGGCGCCACCGTCCTCAACACCGTCAGTCTGCCGGTCGCCGGCAAGGCGCGCCCGGGGCTCAACCGGGCGGAATGGGACCTCTCGGTCAGGCCGCCCACCAGCATCGACGGCGCCTTCGACGGCGCCGCTCCCGGCTACCACGTGCGCCCCGGTCACTATCGGGCTCGGCTCACGACCAGCCGCGGCGTCTTCGAGGAGGCCTTCGAGGTCCGCCCGGATCCCCGGCTGGGCCCATTGCCGGACGCAGCCGTTGGCGCGAAGTATCAGCTGCTCCGCGACCTCACCGCCGTCTTCGACGCCATGGCCCGGACGGTGAACCGGTTCCACGCCCTACGTCCTGCGCTGGACAGCGCTGCTCGCCGAGGCGGGCGCTCGGGGCGATCGGCCGCGGCGCTGGCAGAAGCAATTGATCGGTGGGAGGCGGGCGCCGTGGCCCGGGAGATCGAGGACGGCAATGACCGTGTCGATTTCGGCGGTCGGCTGGCGTTCGATCTCATCGTCGCCATCGCCTGGCTCGATGGTTCCGACCCGCCGGTCACGGCCGGATTCACCGGCGTCACCCGGGATCTGTCGGCAAGATGGGCCGCTCTCGACGCCATGGCGCGCGGTCTGGGCGCCCAGGCCACCGCCTTCCAACGTTCGCGACCGCGCTAGGGGAGCCATGAAGCTCGACACCTTTCTGATGGAGCGGTACCAGTCAGTCTACGAAAACGCGGTCGAGTGCAACCTGACCGAGAGCGGCGTCCAGTCGCTGATGATCAAGGAGTTGGTCGACCCCGCCACGCTCGCCGATTTCCATCTGGGGTACGGCCATACCGGTGGCTCCCCAGGCCTCAGGGCGGCCGTCGCCTCGCTCTATCCTGGCGCCGGACCGGAGAACGTCCTGATCACCAACGGCACCGCTGAGGCGAACTTCCTGGTGGCCTGGGCCTTCGGCGGCCAGGGCGTCGAGACGGCCATGCACGTGCCGAACTATCTCCAGATGGCGGGGGCCTTCGAGAGTTTCGGCGCCACGGTCCGGCCGCTGCCGCTGGTGCCGGCGGCCGGCCGATGGGCGCTCGACCTCGATCGCCTGGCCGCCAACGTCACCGACCAGACCCGGCTCATCGCCATCTGCAATCCCAACAACCCGACCGGCGGCATCCTCACTGAATCCGAGATGGACGCGGTCTGCCGGGCGGCCGATCGTGGGGGCGCGTGGATCGTGGCCGATGAGGTCTATCGCGGCGCGGAACGCAACGGCGTCGTCGGTCCGACGTTCTGGGGCCGGGGCTCCCGGATCATCGCGACGGCCGGACTGTCCAAGGCCTATGGGCTGCCGGGACTCCGGCTCGGCTGGGTGGTGGCACCCGCCGACCTCGCGGCCGATCTGTGGAGATACAAGGACTACACCACCATCGGCGCCTCGCCCCTGTCCGATCATCTGGCGCAGATCGCGCTCGAACCCGGGACCCGCGCATGGATCCTGGCCCGCACCCTTGGCATCCTCAACGACCAGTATCCCATCGTCGATGAGTGGCTCAGGAGCAGGCCCGGGATCTTCGAGTGGATCGCTCCCCTGGCCGGCGGGTTCGTCTATGCGAAGTACAACCTCCCCATCTCCTCGACGGAGCTGGCCGAACGGCTCCGTCTCGAACGGAGCACCCTGGTGGTCCCGGGCGACCATTTCGACATGGGGAAGTACCTGCGCATCGGGTTCGGCTATGACCCCACCGTCCTGAAGGAAGGACTGCGGCGGGTGGGAGCGCTCATCGACGCGATTCGCCGTTGACCACCGGCCTCCGCCGCGTCATCGGCGTCCGCACGCTCACCTTGAGCGTGATCAACTTCATCGTCGGCTCGGCGATCTTCGTCGTCCCGGCAGCGGTGGCCAAGGAACTCGGCTCGGCGGCGGTGCTGGCCTATCTGGTGGCGGCGGTGCTGGTGCTGACGGTGGCCCTCTGCTTTGCCGAGGCGGGGAGCCGGGTGACCGCCACGGGTGGGGCCTATGCCTACGTCGAACGCGCCTTCGGGCCGTGGGCCGGCTTCGTGGTGGCGAGCCTGATGTGGGTCGCCAACGGGGTGGTCGCTTGCGCCGCGGTCGCCAACGTCCTGGTCGGGACCTTGGCCACGGTCATTCCCGGACTGGGGTCTGGGGCGCCTCGGGCGCTCTTCCTCGCGCTCTTGTTCGCGGGCTTCACGGCGCTGAACATCCGGGGGACCCAGGCGGGCTCCCGGGCGGTGGTCCTCCTCACGGTGCTGAAGCTGACGCCCCTGCTGATCCTGCTCGTGGCGGGGCTCGGCTCGATTCATTTCGCCAACCTCGCCTGGACCGACCGGCCGACCTCGGGCGGGCTGGGGCGGGCCTCGTTGCTCCTGGTCTTTGCGCTGACCGGCATGGAGAGCGCGCTCACGCCAACGGGAGAGATCGAGCATCCGGCGCGAACTGTCCCGATGGCCGCTTTGCTCGGGGTAGCGGTCACCGCCGCTCTCTACGTCGGCATTCACCTGGTTGCCCAGGGCGTGCTGGGTTCACAACTCGCCACCTTCAGTGCGGCACCCCTGGCTGAGGTGGCGGGACGCGTGCTCGGGCCGGTGGGAGGCGGCTTGCTGATGGTGGGGGCCGTGGTCTCGACGATCGGCTACGTCAGTGGGGACATGTTGTCGACGCCGAGGTCACTCTACGCCCTGGCATCGGACGGGCTGCTACCCAAAGGCCTGGGCGCGGTCCACCCCCGGTTCCAGACGCCCTACGTGGCGATCGCGGTGTACGGCGCCATCACCCTAATGATGACGATTCTGGGAACCTTCCAGCAACTCGCGATTCTCAATGCCGTCGGGGTGCTGACGATCTACCTCGCGGTCGTGCTCGCGGTCTTCAAGCTCCGCCGCGATGGCGTGGTGGCGGATCGGGCCCCGCTCACGCCGCCGGGGGCCGGTGTCATCCCATTCGCGGCGGTCGGACTGACTGTCGCCCTGCTGGCCGGCGCGGCCATGGCGGAGCAAGTGGCGGTGCTCGGATTCATGGTGTTGGCGAGCGCCTTCTACTTCGGGTGGCGCGCGGCGCGGCGGCGGTCGCGGTGAACTGGTCTGCTTCTCGGTCCTCGCCCTCCCTTGGGCCCTGGAACTGCACCCGCTTCGCTTTCCGCTTCATGAAGTCCATCAGCACGAACTGCCCCAGCGTCATCGTGTTGGTGAAGTAGGCCTTGCCCCGGCAGATCTCCGACACCCGCATCACGAACTCCACCAGGCTCCGTTCCCGCGCCAGCATGAAGGTGTTGATCTGGATGCCGGCCGGCCGGCAGGCGGTCACTTCCTGGAAGGTCGCCGCCAGGATCTCCGGGTCCAGCCCGAAGGGGCTGCCCGCCGCCAAAGCCGGACTGCAGCAGGAAGTCGCCCAACTGGTCGATCAGGTCTTGGAGATTGACCGCGTCGGCGAGGCCGGGAACGAACTTGGTATAGGTGTGGTGGAAGGGCATGACGAATAATGCTACCCATCGGCCGGGCGGATTGTGCCATGCCAGGTGAGCACCGAGGCCAGGTGCGCACCGCAGGGTGCGTTCAGTGCGCGGGGCGCCGTGCTTGGATTCCAACGCGGGGAAGCGCACTGCCAGCACCCGAGGAGCGCGCCCGGCCTCGGTGCTCCCGGTGGGATCACCCTTTCGCCCCCCAGCCCATGCGCCCAACTTCCGGCATGCCGTCCACCGGAACCCCCTTCGGCGCCCTCCGCCACCGGAACTTCCGGCTCTTCATCTTCGGCCAGTTCGTGTCCCTCTGCGGCACCTGGATGCAGGGCGTCGCGCTCGGCTGGCTGGTCCTGACCCTCACCGACTCGGCCTTTGCCGTGGGCCTGGTCAGCGCCATGGGGGCCCTGCCGGTGCTGCTGTTCACGCTGCAGGGCGGCGCCCTGGCCGACCGGATCAACCGTCATCGTGCCCTGACGCTGCTCCAGACCGGCATGCTGCTCGAGGCCCTGGTGCTCGCGGTCCTCGCCTACACGCACCACGCCACCCTGCCCTGGATCATCGTCCTGGCGCTCATCAGTGGACTCCTGGGCGCCTTCGAGATCCCGATCCGCCAGTCCTTTCTCATGGACCTGGTCGGCCGGGACAACCTGATGAATGCCATCGCCATGAACTCCATGGCGTTCAATGTCTCCCGCGTGATCGGCCCCGCGCTCGCCGGCATCATCGTGGCCGCCGCCGGCCCACCGGTGGCCTTCTTCGTGAATGCGGCGAGCTACCTGGCGGTGATCGGGGCGCTGCTGGCGATCCGGCCCGACCCGGCGCTGATCGTCCCCCACCGGACCCCGCCGCCGCTCGCGGAAGCGCTCCGCTACATCCTGGCTCCCGGCTGGCCCCGCACGCTGGTCACCCTCAGCACGATCTACACCATCTTCGGGACCTCGTTCCTGACGGTGCTGCCGGTCTATGCCCGCAACGTGCTGGGCACCGGCGCCGCGGGGTTCGGCGGGCTCACCTCGGCCTTCGGTGTCGGCGCGGCCGCCGGCGCCCTGCTGCTGGCGGCCTGGGGCGCCAGATATCGCCGCGGCCTGATCGCGCTCCGCGGCGGGCTGGTCATCGGTGGCTCGCTCCTCCTCATGGCCGCGCTGCCGAAATACCCGATCGCCTTCACCCTGCTGGTCATGGGCGGAGCGGCAGCCGCGATCAGCGCCATCGTGACCAATACCCTGCTGCAGACCGAGGCCCCCGACCACCTCCGCGGCCGGGTGATCGGATTCTACTCCTTTATCGTGGTCGGGCTCGCCCCCTTCGGCGCCCTGCAGGCGGGCTGGGTCGGTGAGCATCTCGGCGTCCGCACCGAGGCCGCGATCGGCGGTGCCATCGTCTTTCTCGCCGCCCTCTGGATGCTGACCACGGTTCGCCGATTCACCGGCCCCCCTGCCGGAGAGCGCCGGCAGGCCGAGCCCGTCCGACCGTATCGCTGGGGAGAAAGGCGGCACGCATGATCATCACCATCTCGCGGCAGTACGCGGCCGGTGGCTCCGAGGTCGCCCGCCAGGTGGCCGGAGCGCTGGGCTGGTCACTGGTGGACAACCAGCTGATTGACGAAGTGGCGGTGCGCGCCGGGCTCAGCCGGGAAGAGGTCGCGGAGCGCGAGGAGCGCGCTCCGGGGTTCATCGAGCGGCTGGCACGCGCGCTGGCCACCTCGGCCCCGGAATTCGTGGCCCCCGAGAGCGGCACGGTGCCCGACCTGAGCGAGGAACACCTGCTCAGGATCACCGAGAAGGTCGTTGCCGAACTGACCGAGGCAGGCAATGTCGTGGTGGTCGGGCGAGCGGCACCGGCGGTCCTGGCGCAGCGGGCCGACGCGCTGCACCTGAAGATCGTCGCTCCCCGGGCCGACCGGATCGCCCGTGCCATGGCCAGGCATGGCCTGGATGCGAAGCAGGCCGAGAAGATGCTGCATGACACCGACGCGAACCGGGGCCGGTACCACCAGCAGTACTATGGCCGGGACTGGGACGACCCGATGAACTACCACCTGGTGCTGAACACGGCGCGGCTTGGGATTGAGGGCGCGGCCGGCGTGATCGTCGGGGTGGTCAGGAGGTCGGAAGGTCGCCCAGCCGAGACCGTCTGAGAGTCCGGCTTCATCGGGCCGCTTTCGTATTCTGTTCGGGCCATCGTGCTGCCAGGGGCGCGCCAGCCAGCCTGATCCGACCGTTGGCATTGACAACCGCTTGCAAATTCGTATTTTAGCCGGCTGAACGTTGGCCCGGCCGGAGTGCGGTCCCCGGATCTGGTAGTGTAGTGATGGCAGAGTACCCAACACCCCCCCAAGGAGTTCCGATGAGGAAGGCGATGCTGTTCACCACTCTTCTGATTCTCGGCGCCTGCGCCAAGAAGGAAGAGACCCCGGCTGCGGATACGACCGCCGCCGTCGCGCCCGCTCCCGCCCCCGCGATGGCCGACTCGGCCGCGCCGATGGTGGACAGCGCTGCGAAGGACACGACCAAGAAGTAACGCTGGTCCAGTTCGCTGTGGCACGCCGAGCCCCGGGGACCTTCCCGGGGTTCTGTTTTTGGTAGTGGCCCGCCACTACTCACCCACCGCGAGCGGCAGTTCCAGCACCCGGGCCGGTTGGCCTCCAACCGTCACCTCGGCGCCCGGTTCCACCTCCCGCCGGAGCAGCGCCAGACCGTAGCTCCGATCCTCCACCACCAGCACCGTGCGCAATTGGCCCACTTCCTTTTCGGCGGCCAGGATGGTCCGGTCGGCCGGGGCGTCCCCCTCCCAGCCCAGGCCGCGCAGCACCCGGTTCGGGTGGCCACGGAAGTGCACCCGTGCCACCGTCTCCTGGCCCACATAGCACCCTTTGGTATACGAGACTCCGCCGATCTCATCGTAGCGGACTTCTTGCGGCAGGGTCCTGTCGTCAATCTCCTGGCCCAGCGCCGGCCAGCCGGCCAGCACCCGTGCGGCGTCCAGTTGATCGGTCACACCACGCTTCGCACCGGCCTCCGCCAGGCGCTCGGTCAATCCTCCCATGGTCTCGCGGGGGGCGATGATGAGTGCGTCCCAGGGTGCCAGGCCTTCGGGCCGTGCCACGACGACGGGTCCGGGGATGGCCGGCACCGGGACCAGGTGTCCAGGGTTGGGCCACGGCAGCGCCGCGTCGCGCACCACCGTCTCAACGCCGGTCCCCAGCAGCCACAAGGCCAGCCACTCGCCGCTCCGGTCGGTCATCCGTGCCAGTCGCGGCGGCAACTGCCGGCGAAAGAGATCCAGCGCGGCCGCGTGCCCCTCCCGCGGGGCGATCATGGTGAACGCAGAGCCGTCCCGGAGCGCCCAGAAGTCGACCACGATCATGCCCTTCGGCGTGAGCAACGCCCCATAAGTGACGCTGTCGGGCCCCGGCCGGACTACGTCACAGGTCAGCAGGCCCTGAACGCAGTCAACCGCTCCCAGTCCCTCGATCCGGAACACCGCGGGGCCGGTGAGGACCATCGTCGCCCCGGTCCGAAGGCGGGCCACCTGGTCGCGGGTGAGCCGGATGACGCCCGCGTCGCTCATCGGTTTGTCATGCCTCGTACCACCCCGCCGCCCGGTACGATTGGTCGAGCAACTCGACCGGGTGTGCCACGGGGATGTCCAGACCGGCCGCCCGCAACCCGGCGCCGATCTGCATCAGGCATCCCGGGTTCCCCGTGGCGATCACCGAGGGCCGCGGTGCCGCGTTCCGGAACGCGGCGATCTTCTCGTCGAGGACCAGGTTGCTCATTTCGGGGTGGGTGAGACTGTAGGTGCCGGCGCTGCCGCAGCACCGATCGTGTCCCGGCAGCAGTTGCAGCCGGAGCCCCGGGATGGCGCGGAGCACCGCCAGCGGCTCGGCGTGCACCCCCTGCGCATGCTGGAGGTGGCAGGGGGCATCGTAGGCGACGTCGATCGCCAGCGGGGCCCCCGGGAGCGGGCCCGTCATGGCCAGCAACTCGCTCACGTCCTTGACGCGAGCGGCAAATCCCCGGGCGGCGTCGGTGTCGAGGAGGTGCCCGTAGTCCTTGAGCAGCGCGCCGCATCCGGCGCTGTCCACCACCACGAAGTCCGCCGCGGTCCCAAACGCCTGCACGTTCACTCTGGCGAGACGTCGGGCCTCGTCGGTCACCCCCGAGTGCTCGTGCGGCGCCCCGCAGCAGGCCTGGCGTTCCACCTCGACCACGCGGTAGCCGTTGGCCTCCAGGGTGCGCCGGGTGGCATCGTGGACGTGGCTGAAGAGGACGTCCATGACGCAGCCGCGGAAGAGGGCGACGGTCGGGCGGTCTGATGCCGGAAAGATCGGACGGGCTGGCCGGGCGGCGACCTCCATCGGGCCAACGCGCACTGGCAGCGTGCCGGCGACCATGCCCATCGCCATGCGGAGGCGTCCCGGGCCGGCCAGCAGGTCGGCCACTCCAGACGAGCGGAGTACTTTGGCCGCACCAAAGGCGACCCGCCAGAGCGGCTCTCTGCTGAACACCCGGAGCGCCGCCTTGGCGAGTCCGGAGATTCCATTGGCGTCGGCCAGTTGGCGCCGCGCCGCCTCGAGGCCGCGGCCATACCCGACACCGGAGGGACAGGCGGGCTCGCAGCCACGACAGCCCAGGCAGGCATCCAGGTGAGTTCGTACGGCGGGGTCGGTCGGCTGGAGCTCTCCCCGCTCGAGCGCGCGCATCAGCACGATCCGCCCGCGCGGGCTGTCGTTCTCGTCGCCCGTTGCCAGGTACGTCGGGCAGGCCGGGAGACAGAACCCGCAGTGCACGCAGGGATCGAGAGTGGGATAGACGGTCGGACGGTCGGACGGTCGGAACGAAGGCTCCGCCGACCGTCGGTCCGTCTGGCCATCTGGCCGTCCGGTCCCCTGACCCTCAGGCATCCAGCGGCACCTGCAGGATGTGCCCGGGGTCGAAGGTGTCGCGCAACCTGCCGACCAGGTTACCGACGCCTTCGCGGTAGGCCCCGAAGTGCCCGAAGGCCTGGCGGAGTGGCCACGGCGCCCGCTCGAGGGTCAGGGGAATCTCCCGCCCGGCGGCAGCCCGGCGAATCGCCTGGAGCTGTGCCAGCGTGGCGTCGCCGGTCCAGCGGATCGAGCCACTGCCCGCACCGGCCGAGATCAGCCCGGCGTCAACGTGCTCCGCCAGCAGGTCGATCGTCTCGTCGATGCCTACGGGCAGCACGCCCAGGCGGAAGGTCACGCTCCCGGTGAGAGCGGCATGGGCGGCGCCGTTCCAGAGCGCGCTGGCTTGGTCGGGGCTCAGCTCCCTCCAGACGAACTCGGTGAGCGCCTGGGCCCGTTGGGCCTCGTCGATCACGCCGGCTTCGATGCCCGTCAGCCGGAGCGCCAGGACCCACTCGGCTGCCGCGGCCAGGGCGGGCGAGAACAGCTCCATCGCCGAGGCCTCGATGGCTGCTTCCACCAGATCGCGGGCGGCGGCGCTGAGCACCTCCCGGGGTGCGATGGCCACGAAGGTGCAGTCGGCTTCCGGCATGGCCCGCAGCCTGAGGTGCAGCTCGGTGATGATGCCGAAGGCGCCGAACCCGCCGGCCATGAGGCGGGTCAGGTCGTACCCCGCCACGTTCTTTACCACTTTGCCGCCGGGCTTCACGACCCGGCCATCTCCGGTGACCAGGGTGCAGCCGAGCAGGTGGTCGCGGATCGGTCCGAAGCGGTGGCGGAGCGGGCCGGCGCTGCCGGTGGCCACGACCGAGCCGATCGAGCGCTGGGGCTGGCCCGGCGGGTCCCAGGCGAGCCAGACGCCCTGCTCGACCAGCCGGTGGTTCACCGTGCCGAAGGCCGTGCCAGCCTGGACGGTGGCCATCAGGTCCCCCGGGGCGACGGTGACGATCCGGTCGAGTCCGGCGGTGCTGATCACCAGGTCGGCCGGCGCATCGGGCGGCATCCAGCTGCCGCGGCCCTCGATGCGGACCCGCCAATCCTGGCCGTTGGCCAGCCCGAGGGCCTGAGCGACGCCGTCGGTGGAGTCCGGCGCCAGCCTGGTCCGGCCCGCCGCATCCTGGTCGATCGCGCCAGCCCCGAAGGCCTCGCGGACCTTGGCCAGCACCTTGTCACTCATCTGACACCTCCGGCCCGCCATTCGCGGCAGGCCCGCACCGGGACCACCTTGCCGGGGTTGGCACGTCCGTCGGGATCGAAGACGCCCCGCACGTCGCACATCAGGTCGAGGGTCGTCTGGTCGAAGATCAGCGGCATGAACTCGAGCTTGTCGGTGCCGATGCCGTGCTCGCCCGAGATGCTGCCTCCGGCGGCCACGCAGACCTGGATGATCTCCCGGCTGGCGGCGAAGACCCGCTCCGTCAGGGCATGGTCGCTGCGGTCGTAGCAGAGATTCGGGTGCAGGTTCCCATCCCCCGCATGAAAGACGTTGACGATCATCACCTGGTAGCGCCGACCGATCTCGTAGATCCGGTCAATGACGTCGGGCAGCGTCGAGCGGGGCACCACGGCGTCCTGGACGATCAGGTCCCGGGTCAGCCGGCCCATCGCGCCGAAGGCCTTCTTCCGTCCCTGCCAGAGCCGGGCCCGCTCGGCAGGGGTGGCGGCCCGGCGGATCTCGGTGGCACGGTGGTCCTCGAGGATCCGGTTGACGGCGACGGCTTCGGCGGCGACCGCCACCGGCCGTCCGTCGAGGTCGACCAGCAGGACGGCCGCGGCGTCGCGCGGATAGCCGGCGGCATAGATCGAATCTTCCACGGCCCGGACACAGGGGCCATCCATCATTTCGAGCGCGGCGGGCACGATCCCGGAGGCGATGATCTTCGAGACGGCCTCGCTGGCCGCGCGGACCGAGTCGAAGGCCGCGAGCAGCGTCCGGGTTTCCAGCGGGATCGGCTCCAGGCGAAGGGTGATCTCGGTGGCGATGCCGAACATCCCCTCGCTGCCCACGAACAGGGCGACCAGATCAGGTCCCCAGGCTTCGCCCTGCGGGCTGCCGAGGCGGGTGACCGACCCATCGGCGCGGACGATCTCCAGCTCCACCACGTGATTGGTGGTGACCCCGTACTTCAAGCAATGGGGGCCGCCGGCATTCTCCGCGATGTTCCCGCCCAGGGTGCAGGCCGACTGGCTCGAGGGGTCCGGCGCATAGTAGAGACCGTAGCTCGCCGCCGCCTCGGAGAGCTTGGCGTTGACGACGCCGGGTTCTACGACGGCCCGGCGGTTCCGGGCATCGATCCGTTTGATGTGGTTCAGGCGCGTCAGCACCAGCAGCACCGCGTGCGACTCGGCCAGCGCGCCGCCGGAGAGTCCGGTCCCGGCGCCCCTCGCCACGAACGGGACCCCCTCGCGGGCCAGCAACCGCACGATCTCGATCACCTCGTCCCGCGACCCAGGCAGCACCGCCACCCGGGGTGTGGCCTCGTGGGTGGGGAGGCCGTCGGCCCGGAACGGTATCAGTTCGGCCGCGCGGAACCGCACCCACTTCGGGCCGACGATCCGGCCCAGTGCGTCGGCCAGGCCGTCGCGGCTCACGAGGGCATCGCGATGTCGGGGTGGGTGCCGCCCTTGCCGTTGCTGCTGGCGCGCCGGCGGACCGCGGCGCGGGCCTCGAGATCCGTGACGATGCCAGGCAGCAGTTGGACCAGCAGGACGGCGCGCTCGCTGGCGGAACGGATGCCCAGGAAGCGCCGCTTGAAGGCGCCATCCAGCTCCAACTGGCTGGCCACCTGGAAGCTCAACGAGCCCGCGTCCGCGGCCCAGGTCGGTGGCGGCGGAGCGTCGATCAGCGAGCGGAGGGCGTTGGCACAGCGGTCGGCGAGGCCGCGCAGTTCCGGGACGTAGCGGGTGGCCTCCTCCTCATCCTCCGGGTCGTCGTCGAACGGCTCCGCCAGGCCAACCAGGTAGGACGAGTCCGCTTCGACATAGCGGCGCAACATGAATCGCCCGGCACCCTCGACCACGATGTTGATGCGGCCGTCGGGCAGGGGCTGGGTCGCGCGGATGACGGCCACCGCACCGATGACGCCGGTTGGTGGTGGGGTCCCGTCCTCACCGGGCGGGAGGATGCCGAAGCGCTGGTCGGATCCGAGGCAATCGGCCAGCATCGTCCGATACCGCGGCTCGAAGATGTGCAGGGGGAGTAATGCCCCCGGAAAGAGGACGACGTCGAGCGGGAAGAGCGGGAGGCGCATGCCGAAAGCTAGACGGGCGGAGGTTCGCCCGCCCGTCTTAAGCAGCAGCCCAGGACCCCTGCTTCCCCTTGATATCGGGGCAGCGACGGAGCTTCTCGAAGGCGCGTTCGCGGATCTGCCGCACCCGTTCACGCGTCACGCCCAGCAGGTCCCCGATTCCTTCCAGGGTCAGGGGTTCGGCGCCGTCGTCCAGGCCGTAGTAGAGAGCGAGAATCCGCCGTTCCCTCGGGGTCAGGTTCTCCCGGAAGATCCGGTCGATGAAGGCACGCTGGAGGCCGGCGTCGGTGGACTCCTCGATGTCGGTCGCCATGGTGCCGGCCACCCGCTCGCCGAAGGTGGCGGCGGATGAATCGTGGCGTTCCACCGGCGCATCGAGCGAAAACTCGGTCGAGGTCATCCGGCGGGCGGCGCGAACGTTGTCCACCGAATCGTTGAGCGCGCGGGCCGTCTCGACGTCGGTCGGGGTCCGCCCGAGCTCCTGGGCCAACGCCACCTCGATCTTGCCCATGCGCACCAGTGCGGCGTTCTGGTTCACCGGGATCCGCACCGTCCGGGTCTGCTCGGCGAGCGCCTTGAGGACGCACTGGCGGATCCACCAGACGGCATAGCTGATGAACTTGACGTTGTGGGAGGGATCGAACTTCCGGACTGCCTTGAGCAGGCCCTCGTTGCCGATGGCCACCAGTTCGGAGAGGTCCAGGCCGTGACCCTGGAATCGCTTGACGTAGGAGATGACGAACCGCAGGTTCGCCGTCACCAGACGCTCCGCCGCTTCGGGATCGCCGTTCCGGGCCAGATGCGCCAGTCGGCGCTCTTCTCCCGGATCGGTGATGAGGGGAAGCTTCCGGATGTCGAGCAGGTACTGATCGAAGGCGCCGCCCAAGGGTCCCCGAAATCGGGCACGCGGGGAGCTGTGGTTCGCCTGGGGCATGACCACCTCGTGACAAACTGCGGCAGATTGGGGCACGGATGCGTCGTCAAATGGTCCAATTGCGTCGACGCAGGGCCGCAAATATTGGGGTCAGAAATCGGACAGTCAATAGTTGTTCAGCGTCCACATTACAAGCTATTCGGCAGGCGTCAGTTAGACGTTTTCTGCAGGTTCACCACATGGCGGGTTTTCCACTTTCACGTTGATGAACGGCGCAAAGACATCGGAGAAAACGGCTTGACGTTGACCGCGGTCGCGGCCCGATGTGAACAAGGGCGGTTACTGCTCCCTGGAGTCGTCTATCGCGGCGCGAATGGCCGGCTCCGACGCGGCTTGGGTCCACCCGGCCAAGTCATCACCGGCCATCGCGCCCATCCGCGCGGGAAAGCTGAATCTGGCGGTGCCAGCGCGGTTCTTCTTGTCCAAGGCGATCGCTGCGACGAGGGCATCCGTGCTCACGTCGGGGGGAATCCGCGTGGGCAGGCCGAATCGCTCGAGGGCTGCGACCAGCGTCGGCGCGGTGCCGGGTGCCGTGAATTCCGCTCGTTCGCCGAGCCGGGCTTCCACCACCAGGCCGATGGCGACAGCCTCGCCGTGCCGCAGCGCATAGCCGGTGGCGGCCTCGAGCGCGTGAGCGATGGTGTGCCCCGCGTTAAGCACCGCCCGGCGGCCGCAGTCCGTCTCGTCGGCCTCGACGACAGCCACCTTGATGGCGATGCTGCGCCGGAGCAGCTCTTCCAGTGTCGCCGGGTCCCGTGCCAGGATGGCCCGGCTGGCGCCCTCCAGCCAGGCGAACTGCGTCGCGTCGGCGATGAGGGCATGCTTCACCGCCTCCGCCAGCCCGGCCCGCAGGTCGGCCTCCGGCAAGCTGGCCAGCAGATCGGGGTCCACCAGCACCGCCACCGGCTGGTGGAAGGCGCCGACCAGGTTCTTCCCGGCCGGCGTGTCCACGCCGGTCTTTCCGCCGATGGAGGCATCGAGCATCGCCAGCAGGGAGGTGGGAACCTGCAGCACGGGCACGCCGCGCAGGTAGGTCGCCGCCACGAAGCCGGCCAGGTCTCCGGTGACGCCACCGCCGAGCCCGATGATGGCGCTGTCCCGCCCAAAGCGGTGCGCCAACAGCTCGTCGGTGAGCCGGCTCCAGGTGTCGCGGGTCTTCGATGGTTCGCCGGCGGGGAAGGTGAGGACGGGGGCGTCGACTGGAACGCGGACGCAGCCGGCGACGTTCTGGTCGGCGATGATGGCGAGGCGGCGGCGGGGAAGGTGCTCCTCGAGAAGCCCCGGCAGGGCCCGCAGCAGGCCGGCCCCGATGTAGATCGGACAGGTCCCCGCTGCCTGCCGGAGGGTGAGAGCGGCGGGGATCATATTACCAGGTGACGTCGCCGCGGCCTTCGCGATGGTTGGCCAGGCGGGCCAGCGTGAACAACAGGTCCGAGAGACGATTCAGGTACACCACGAAGAGCTCATGGACATCGGCCTCGTGGCCGAGTCGCACGACGCTCCGCTCGGCCCGGCGGCAGACGGTCCGCGCCAGATGCAGGCCGGCGGCCTTGGCGGTGCCCCCGGGGAGCACGAAGGCCCTGAGGGGTGGCAGTTCCTGGTCCGCGGCATCAATCGCCGCCTCCATCACCTCGACCCGGCCCTCGGCAAGGGTGGCCTTCTCGAGGGCGGCACGCACCTTGTCCGGATCGGGTGTCGCGAGGTGCCCGCCGATGGAGAACAGGTCGCGCTGGATGCTCTCCAGCAGCGCGTCGTGGAAGTCGGTCGGCGCCGTCGCCCGCGCCAGCCCGATCGCGGAGTTCAACTCGTCCACGTCACCGTAGGCCGAGACCCGCGGGTCGTCCTTGGGGACCCGGCCGCCGCCGAAGAGGCCCGTCTCGCCGGCATCGCCGGTTCTGGTATAGATCTTCATCGTCCGCTTCCGATGACTGCCACCACGCTGTCGATGGCGGCGATCATGCTCCGGCTCCCGAGCACGTGGTGGTTGGCCTGGATCGAGAAGATCACCGTCCGTCCGTCGACGCGCTCGACGTAACCCGAGAGCGAGTTCACGGTGGAGATGCTCCCGGTCTTGGCGGTGACCCGGCCTTCGAGCGGGGTGGACACGAACCGGGTGCGGAGCGACCCTGGCTGCCCGCTCTTCGGGAGGCCGGCCGCCCAGACCGAGTAGCGCTGATGCCGGCGCATGAATGCCAGCAGCTGCACAAATGTCTGCGGGCTGACCAGGTTCACGGCGGACAGGCCCGATCCGTCGCTGAGGGAGAACTGGGTCGAGTCGGCGCCCACCGAGTCGATCAGGAATCGGCGCTCGACGGCGAGTCCTTCGTGCCACGAGCCGCCCGCACCGAATCGCCGTCCCAGCTGCTTGAGCAGCATCTCGGCGTACCAGTTCTGGCTGGTGTTGAGGATCGGGAAGATCCAGTCGCTGAGCGGCCGAGAGGTGACCTCGGCGAGGGGCGTGCTCTGGCGCGCGGCGCGGTAGAGCAGACTGTCGGTGGTGCCTCGCGTGGCGCCCAGGACGGCGATCCCTTCTTCCGCCAGGACCTGCCTGAAGGCGAGTGCGGCGTAGTGATTGGGGTCGCTGACGGCGACGTAGTCCGGGCGGTCCCTGCCGCTTATGGGGACGTCGCCGGCGACGATCAACCCGCTCGAACAGGGCTCGCGGGATACGTCCAGCGTGCGTGGCTGGCCCTCAGCCACCGTCCGGGTACGGTTCTCGAGCGTGACATCGCCGAGCCACGGCGCCAGCGCCAGCTGGGCCGGCGCATCGAGCTGGGTGGGCTGGGTGGTGAGCCGCAGGCTGTTGTCGCTGAGTCCGAGTCCGGACACCGGGGCGGCGTACCACCAGGGCAGGTCGTCGTGCTCCCAGGTGGGGTGCAACATTTCCGGCTCGAAGTAGCTGCCATCCCCAACCACGTCGCCGGCGATCGTCCTCACGCCGTTCGCCTTCAGGGTCCGGGCTAATTGCCGGAGCGCCCAGAAGGCATCCTTCACGCAGACGCCGGACGTCGTCGTATCCACGGCAAAGCACCGTTCCGCCATGGTCGGGTCGCCCCGCCCGTAGAGCACCAGGTGGCCCTGGAGGACGCCATTCGTTACCGGGCCACTGCCGTATGCGCTGGTTGCGACGGTGAAGTCGGGTGGCAGCAACACCGCGGCGGTGGCGGTGACAACCAGCTTGGTGTTGCTCGCCGGGATGAACAGACGGTCACCGTTCCTGGAGTAGAGCAGCTTGCCCGAGGTGTCGGCGACGGCCACACCCCAGAGGTGGCGGTTGAGGGGTGGCGCGTCGAGGGCGTGGTCGAGTCGCTTCTGCAACGACTGCGCCTCGACCGGGGAGACGAACAGCAGGAGGAGGAGGGGCGGGGCGAGACGAAGGAGCTGCTCCGTCCGATTAGTCATGGATCGAGAGTCCAGTCTGGCGTGGTGGAGTGGCGTAAGATCGCCATTCTACTACATTTAGGTCGTGCCGTCAACGGAGCCAGACCGCCGCCTGGCGGGGCGCTTTTTCCTCTCCATTGTGGGCCTGCTCGTCTGCGCCGCGGCTCCACTCACGGCGCAGGAGACGCTGGTCGTCCGCAAGCTCGCCTTCGAGGGCAATAAGGCGATTGACGATGTCACCCTCGCCGCCGCCATCCAGACGACCGGTTCGAGCTGGTTCGCCACCTTCCCGGTCATCCGATGGGTCGGGCTCGGTGAGAAGCGGCGCCTCAACGAGAAGGACCTCGAGCGCGACGTCGAGCGCCTCCACCTGCTCTATCGCATCAATGGATATCTCGAGGTCAAGGTGGACACCCTGATCCACCGCACCGACAAGGATGCCTACATCACCTTCAGGATCGTGGAAGGCCCGCCGATCCGGGTCGTGCGCCTGGACATCGTCGGGCTCGACTCGCTGCCGAAGGAGGCCCGCATCACCCGGGATCTGCCGCTCCGGGTCGGGGATGCCTTCAGTCGCAGCCTGCTCCGGGTGGCGGCGGACACGTTGACCAACCGCCTGCGCGACCGCGGCTATCCGGCCGCGGCGGTCTTCCTCGCGAAGCGCCAGGTGGACTCGGCGGCGCAGCGCGCGGAGCTGGACCTCACGGTCGAGACGGGTCCGAAGGCGGCCATCGGCCAGGTGGACATCGAGGGCGTGGGCAGCCGGGACTCGGCCTTCGTCCTGAGTCTGCTGGCGACCCACTCCGGTCGGTCGTTCAACCAGTCCGAGCTGCTCCGGAGCCAACGGAACATCGCGTCTTCGGACCTGTACCGCTTCGCCTCGGTCGAGATCGACACGGCCCGGATGGGCGCGTCGCTGGATTCCGTCCCGCTGCTGATCCGTCTGGTGCCGAGCGCCAAGCACAAGGTCAGCACCGCGGCCGGGTATGGTACCGACGACTGCTTCCGGACCGAGGCCGGGTACACCATCCGCAATCCGTGGGGCGTGGGCCGGGTCCTCGAGTTCGCGGGCCGGCTGTCCAAGATCGGCGTGGGTGCGCCGCTCGACTGGGGCTTCGAGAACGGCTTCCCCTGCAGCCGGCTCAAGGCCGATTCGATCGGATCCTCGAAGCTCAACTACTCCGCCTCCGTCGCCCTGCGACGACCTGCCTTCCTTTCACCCGACAACAACCTCGCTGTCGCGGTGTTCGCCGAACGCCGGTCGGAATTCGCGGTCTATTCCCGGCAGGAGATCGGCGGCAACATTGTTCTGGTGCACCAGACGGCAAAACGGATCCCGGTCACTCTCGGGTACCGGCTGTCCTACGGGTCGACCGATGCCAACGACGTCAATTTCTGCGCCTACTTCAACGCCTGCAATGCGGAGGACATTGCCGTGTTGAAGCAGCCGATGCGGCAGGGCGTCATCAGCCTGGGCGTCGCCCGGCTGCGGGTCAACAACCTGCTCGACCCCACTCGCGGCTCCACGATCGGCTTCCAGGTCTCCCAGAGCGGCAAGTTGACGCTGTCGGAGGAGCTGCAGCGCTTCACCAGTCTGGGTGGGGACGCCGCCCTCTATTACCCCGTGACGTCGAGCGTGACCGCCGCATTCCGGGTCCGGGGCGGGATGCTCTTTTCCCCCCCGATCGACCTCTCGACCAGCTCCTTCCGCTACGTGCCGCCGGAGCAGCGCTTCTACGCCGGCGGACCCAATGACGTGCGCGGCTACGACCGCAACGAACTGGGGCCGGTCGTCTACGTGGTGCTCGATACCACCCTCGCGCCAGACACGACCAACGGCGGCGCTTCGTACGACCCAGCCTCGGTGCAGATCTCGCCGACGGGCGGTGACCGGACCCTGATCGCGAATCTGGAACTGCGCTTTCCCTCGCCGATATTCACGTCGCGAATGCGGCTGGTGGCCTTCGTGGACGGCGGCAGCGTCTGGGCGCAGAGTTCCCACGAGCCGGTCCTCTTCCGGATCACCCCGGGCGCCGGCCTCCGGATCGCCACGCCGCTCGGCCCGGCCCGGTTCGACGTGGCCTACAACGGGTACGGGTACCCGGCTGGAGCGCTCTATGCGTCCCTGCCGGACGGCACCCTGATCATCGTCGCGTCCAACTATGTGAAGCCGCGCTCGCCCGGCTTCACCTTCCACTTCGCGATCGGCCAGGCCTTCTGATGCGCCTGCACCGCCTCCCGCTCGCGCTGGCGCGATTCCTTTTCGTGATCGTCATCGGGGCCGTCGCGACGGTGACCGGGGCACTCGCCGCCCTGACCCTGACCGATGCCGGCCACGAGGTGGTGGCGCGGGCCCTCACCGAGCAGTCGGGACGGCTGGTGCGCGGCACCATCCGGGTCGGGCGCATCGAAGGGAATTTCTGGACCGGCCTCTCGCTCGACAGCGTCGAGGTCCGCGACACCAGCGGCGCGCTGCTGGCGCTGTTCCCTCGGGTCGAGACCCGGTACCGGATCGTGAATTTCTTCCGCAACCGGATCGTGCTCGACCAGCTGCGGCTGGTGCGGCCGCGGATTCATCTGGTTCAGCACCGTGGTGGGCGGATGAACTTCGAGGAGGTCCTGGAGCTCGGCGAGGGGCCGCCCGGCGGGCGCGGGCCCCTGGTCGAGTTCCGGAAGGTCGCGATCGACGACGGCATCCTCACCATCCGGACACCGTGGTCGCCGCCCGGAGAGCTGCGTACCGGCGCGCAGCGCGACTCCGCCCTCCGGGCTCAACGCCGGATTCCCGGCCGCCGGATCGAGGAGGGGCCGGGCCGGGAGGGGCTCGAAGAGGTCCGGACGATCGAGGACCTGGCGGTGCGGTTCTCCCGGCTCCGGATCGCGACGCCCGATCGCGCCCCGATCCTGGTGGTGGTGGATTCGCTGGCCGCCACCGTCAATAGCCCTTTCATCCGCATCAGCGACGCCCGGGGTGAGGTGACCACGGCGCGCGATACGCTCTGGTTCAAGCTCAGCAAGGCGGCCCTGCCGGGGACGCTGGGCATGGCCGAGGGCCACGTGGCCTGGCCGCAGGACACCCTGCTGTACTCGTTCTCCTTCGATGCGACGAAGCTGGCCCTCGCCGACCTGCGCTTCGTGTCGGCCGAGTTCCCGGACTATGTCGGCCGCGCCAAGGTCGAGGCCTACTCGTTCAACGGCACCGAGAGCCAGTTCGACATCCGCGATCTGGTCATGGGCGACAGCGCCAGCCGGATCAGCGGCAACCTCGTCGCCCTGGTCCATCGCCGGCGGGGGCTGGGATTCAAGGGGCTGAACCTGGCCATCGGCAACATCGACCTCGACGTGGCCCGGGCCTACCTCGACACCATCCCGTTCACGGGACGGCTCAGCGGGACGCTTCGGGCGGACGGGTACTTCGACGGCATGAGGGTGGACCTCGACTGGACCTTCGCGGACGACAGGATTCCGGGGAAGCCGGTCAATCGGCTGGTGATGAACGGGAGCGTCGTGCTGGGAGGAACGGAAGGGATGGTCTTCAGGCAGGCGACCGTCACCGCTGCCGATCTCGATCTGCCGACCATGCGGCTGGCCTCCTCGGCCGTGATCCTCGAGGGTCGGGCCAGCGCGTCCGGGACGCTGGATGGCGCCTGGAAGGACGTCACCTTCGCGGGCAGCCTGCGGCACCAGGACGGTGACCGCCCCGCCAGCGCCGCGTCGGGGCGGATCCGGCTCAACACCCGGGACACGATGGTGGCGATGGACGCCGATCTGGAGTTCGCGCCGCTCGATTTCGAGGGAATCCGGCGGGCCTTCCCGACGCTGACATCTCTCGGGCAGGTGGCAGGTCCGGTGAGGCTCCAGGGCCGACTCGACTCGATGCAGCTCGATGCCAGCTTGCAGGGCGAGCTGGGCACGATACACGCTGTCGGCCTGGCCACCCTGCTCCCCCCGCGCTGGGGCGCCTGGCCGCTGACGTTCACGTTCTCCGACGTGGATCTGGCCCAGTTGCGCGGTGCCGGCCCGCCCACCCGCCTCGCCGGTCACATGGTCATGCAGGGCGTGATCGACTCGCTGGTGGCACCGGCGGGGGAACTCGACCTGGTGCTCGGCCCCGGCTGGTTCCGTGAATTCCGCTTCGACAGTGTGGCGACCCGGGTCGCGGTCCGTGACAGCGTCGTCCAGCTGGACTCCGCGGTCGCCATGTGGGCAGGCGGCGAGGTCCGCGCCAAAGGGAGGCTCGGCTGGGTACGGCCCCACGACGGCGAACTCAGCGTGGCGATCGTCTCGAGCAGCCTGGCGGCCTTCGACTCGCTGGCGGCGACGCTGGCCGGGCTCGAGCCGGACCCCGGGCGTCGAGAGCGGCTCGACGGCGCCCTGGAAGCGCACCTCAGCCTGCGCGGCGCGCTCGACTCGCTCGACCTGCGCGCCGAGGCCGAGGCGGCCGCACTCCGCTTTGCCGGCTTCCGCGTGCCCGCCATTAACGGGCAACTTGGCTGGCGCGGCGGCGCCCGACCTCTCGTGACCGTCCACGCCGGAGTGGACAGCGTCCAGGTCGGCGGGCTCGCCTTTACCGGCCTGGCCCTCGACATCGAGGGTCCCACCGACTCGATGGGCTGGCACGCCCACGGCCGGGGCGGGAAGATGGTGCAGGGCGAACTGCGCGGCAGCCTCCGGCGGGGCGCGGTTCGCATGCTCCATGTGGACACGCTCGATGTCCAGGTGCGCGAGAACCGGTGGCAACTCGCCGGGCCGTTCACGGCGGCGCTCGAGGACTCCGTGTTCACCCTGACGCCGGTGGCGCTGGGCCGGAGCGACGGGGCCGCGCGGATCCTGGTGGACGGCACGGTCCCCAACCGGTCCGAGGGCTCGCTCGACGTCCGCGTCTACGGGTTCGATCTCCGCGACGTGTACGCCTTCCTGCAACGCGACACGGCACAGATCAAGGGCACGGTGCTGCTCGACCTGCGCGTCGGCGGGACGGCGATGGCCCCGGTGATCCGTGGCACCGGTTCGCTTACCGGACCGGTCTTCGGCGACTTCCGGGCACCGCTCGTCCAAACTGCTCTGCTCTACGAGAAGCAGCGGCTCAATGCCAACCTCGCCTTCTGGCGCACCGGGCGGCCGATCATGGATGTCGGGGCGATGCTGCCACTCGATCTCTCCTGGCGCGGCGAGCGGCACGGCAGCCGGCAGCTGCCCGGCGAGCTGGCAATCCGTGCCAGGGCCGACAGCATGGACCTCGCCATCCTCGAGGCCTTCACTGGCAACCTGCGGCAGGTGCGAGGGACCCTCATGGCCGACGTGTTCGTGAGCGGCTCCTGGGACGGACCGCGCCTGGGGGGCAGGATCGGGCTGGTCGGCGGCCGCGGCACCGTGCCGACCCTGGGCGTGACCTACGGTCCGATCGATGGGAGGATCAGCCTGCGCGGCGACTCGATCGTGGTGGATACGCTCCACGTGGCGGGCCAGCGCGGCGCCCTGGACGTCACCGGCGTGGTCCGGCTGGAGGAACTGACCAACGCCGTGCTGGACCTCCAGGCGCGGGCCAGCAGCTTTGCCGTCATGGACGTGCCGGGGTACCTCACCCTCCAGATCGGCGGGGACTTCCGGCTCGGCGGCCCACTGGTCCGGCCAGTGCTGACCGGCTCGGCCACCGTGAGCAACAGCGTCCTCTATTTCAGCGACCTGGTCAGCAAGACGATCGTCAACCTGGAGGATCCGCTCTACGCCGACCTGGTGGATACGGCCGCCATTCGCCGGCGCGGCCTCCGCGCCGCGTTCCAGAGCCGGCTGCTCGACTCGCTGACGATCCGGGACTTCCAGTTCCGCGCCGCGGAAGGCGTCTGGCTCCGCTCCAACGAGGCCAACATCCAGCTCGAAGGCGCCGTCGCGGTCGACAAGGTCCGGCGGGTCTACCGCCTGGACGGGACCTTCAACGCGCCGCGGGGCACCTACAATCTCAAGCTCGGTCCCATTACCCGGGCGTTCGATGTCCGGCGCGGCGTGGTGCGGTACCTCGGCGACGCCGACCTGAACGCGGACCTCGACATCGAGGCGCGGCACGTCATCAAGTCCGCTTCGGCCGACGCCACGGCGCGCGACCTCGAAGTGATCGCGAGGATCGGGGGCACCCTGCGTGTGCCCAAGCTGTCGCTCGAAAGCACGATCCGGCCGCCGCTCTCGCAGAGCGACCTGGTCTCCATGCTGATCCTCGGCCGCCCGATGAACCAGCAGGTCGCTACCCAGCAGCAGGGCCAGGCCTACGGCACCGCGATGGCGTTGCTGACCGGCGCCCTCTCCAGCGAGCTGGAGCGCGCCCTCGTCACCGGCAGTAAGGCGGCTCCCGACCTGATCGAGATCCGGCCCGGCATCGGGTACAGCAGCATCTCCGCCGGCGCGTCGCTGACCCGACTGTCGGCCGGGTGGCAGGTGGGGAGCCGCTGGTTCGTCAGCCTGGGTGCCGGCTTCTGCCCCGGCTTCCAGCAGTTCGACTTCCGCAACTTCGGCGCGGGGCTGGAATATCAGGTCAACCGCGAGGTGGTCTTTGATGCCAGTGCCGAGCCGATCCAGACCTGCCTCGCCGGGGCGGCGAGCAGCCTGTCGTCGAAGCGGTACCAGTTCGGTACCGACCTCCGCTGGTCGCGCGAGTACTGACATGGCGCGCGCCGTCCTGATCACCAACCCCGCCGCCGCTCGCACTACCCAGAGTGCCGTGACGACGGTCAGCGACGTACTCCGCCGGGCCGGTTGGAGCCTGGAAGTGCTGGCCACCACCGGACCGGGCGATGCGCGGCTGCTGGCGGGATACGCGGTCCGGGAAAAAGTGGACCTGGTCGCGGTGCAGGGTGGGGACGGCACCACCATGCAGGCCGCGGCCGCCCTGGTCGGCACCGACATCGCCCTCGGGCTGGTCCCCAGCGGCACCGGCAACCTGCTGGCCGGCAACCTCCGGATCCCGCGCGGAGCCGAATCCGCGGCGAAGCTCCTGCTCTCCGGCCGCCGCCGCCGGCTCGACCTGGGGAGAATGGAGCGGGCCGACGGCGTGCATTACTTCTCGGTGGCCTGCGGGACCGGGCTGGACGCGCGAGTCATGGCGGGGACGGCCTCGGAGCAGAAGCGCCGCTGGGGGATCGGCGCCTACATGGCGACCGCCCTGCGGGCCATGCCGCAGGTCCGGAGCCACGACTTTCTGATTACCGTGGATGGGGTGGAATACGAGGCCCGGGCGGCCATGGTCCTGGTCGCCAACTGCGGGGAGGTGATTCCCCCGTTCCTCCGCCTCGGCCACGGAATTTCCCCCGAAGACGGCCTGCTCGACGTGGTGGCGGTGCGCGCGGACGGCCTCTTCGACAGCGTCCGGGCGGTGTGGCATGTCCTCCGGGACCTGCCGATGGAGCGCGGAAACAGTACCTTCATCGGATACGCGCGCGGACAACTCATCAAAATCGAGGCCGACCAGGAGCAGCCGGTCGAGCTCGACGGAGAACCCGGGGGAACGACGCCTTTCACGGCGGAGGTCGTACCCGGAGCCATCACAGTGATCGTGCCCAACGGCTAGAGGACAATCAATGAGTGATGCCATCCTGCTGATCGATGACGACGCCGGAGTGCTGCGGAGCCTCGGGGGCTACCTGGAGCAGCAGGGCTTCGAGGTGGCCCGGGAACTCGACGGAGCGGCCGGACTGGCCGCCTGCGACCGTCTCGAGCCCGATGCCGTGGTCCTCGACCACAGCGTTGCCCCGCTCGATGGCCAGGATCTGCTCGGGCTGCTCCGGCAGCGCGGCGTGCCGGTGATTGTGCTGCTCGACGCGCCCGACGAGGCGGCGGCCCTGCAGGCGCTGAAGCGCGGGGCCAACCATGTGCTGGTGCGGCCCGGGGACTCCGCGCTGATCGCCACGCTGGTGACCCGGGTCGCCGAGAGCACGCGCGCCCGGCGGGCCGAGGCGGCGCTGCTCGCCTCGACCGGCACCGGGGGCCGGCTGGAGAGCATGGGCGCCACCAGCCCGATGCGCGCCGTCGCGCAACAGGTGGCGGCTCTGGCCCAGAGCGACCGCACCACCGTGCTGATCCTGGGTGAGCCGGGGGTGGGGAAGTCGTGGGCGGCCCGGCTCATCCACGATCTCGGTCCCCGGGGCCGCGAGCCATTCCTCGAGGTCTCGTGCCTCGGCCTGGACCCGGTTGGCCTGGAGTCCCGCCTGTTCGGTCACGAGCGGGGGGCGCTGGCGGACGCGCGCCGGCGGGTGCGGGGTCTGCTGGAGACCGCCAGCCGTGGCACGGTATTGCTCCGCGAGATCGGGGCGCTGCCGGTGGAACTGCAGCCGACCCTCCTCCGTACCGTCGAGACCCGCTCGTTCCGCCGGGTGGGCGGCCAGCGCGACGTACCCGCCAACGCCCGTCTGGTCGTGTCGTCCTCGCGCGACCTGGCCATGGAGGTCGAATCCGACCGCTTCCGGGGCGACCTCTACTACCGCCTCAGTACCATGGTGCTTGCCATCCCGCCGGTACGGGACCGCTCCGAGGCCGACCGCCTGGGGCTGATCCAGGGTCTCCACGCGCGGCTCGTGGCGGCATTGTCGGAGCCGGTGCCGGTCCTCAGTCCCGAGGCGCTCGAGCGGATGCTGGCGTACCCGTGGCCCGGCAACGCTCACGAGATCCGCAACGTCCTCGAACGGGCGGTGCTGCAGGCCCGGGGGCAGCCGGCCATCATGGTGGAGCATCTGGCGGGTGAACTGCGGGCCCGGCCCGGCCTGGGTGACCGCCGGCACACGCCAATGAGCATGGAGGAACTCGAGCGGCTGCATATTGACCGGACTCTCCGCTTCCACGGCGGCAACCGGACCCGCGCCGCCAAAGAGCTTCGGATTTCCCGGGCCACGCTGATCAACAAGATCAAGCGGTACAACATCACGGAGTGAGGCCATGGATCCCCGCGAGCGGAAGGAAAAGGACGCGATGACCTGCCGGGCGTGCGGCCGGGAGGAGCGCGCCTCGGAGGGCTACCCCTGCCAGGGCTGCGGCACCTTCATCTGCCTGATCTGCAGCTTTCGGGGCGTGGTGTTGTGTAAAGACTGCGCCGTGCCTGGCGATCCTGCGGCAGGACCGGCGGACGGGCGGTAGGATGGTGGCCATGGCCGTTCCGGGTCTCGGATGAAGCGGAAGCTGGTGTTGTTCGACATTGACGGGACGCTGCTCCTGAGCCGCGGGGCGGGGCGGCGCGCC
>Ga0315273_10000391_pt1 | contig 45551 bp, 52 predicted proteins | sample YL17G02_0_MG_FD_205753 | JGI IMG/M metagenome (GOLD analysis project Ga0315273, IMG submission 205753) | Sediment microbial communities from Yellowstone Lake, YNP, Wyoming, USA - YL17G02_0 | ecosystem: Environmental > Aquatic > Freshwater > Lake > Sediment | place: USA: Wyoming | collected...
AAAAAGCTTTCAAATAAAGCTAGGGAACTATCCTGAATTAAGGTATAATTCGAAAGACTAATATGGAAGAAAAAAATCATCCCTCACCTGGAAAAAAACGTTTTGTCTTCAAATTAAAGGTTAATGTTTGGACGGTTCTATTGGGCATCTTTTTGGTCATTTTCGTTCTCCCGTTAATCCTTTCATATTCAGAAATGCAGAGTACCAATTCCAAGATTGAGATTTCCAAGGCATTAAGCGATATAAAAAATCAAAAAGTTGACAAAGTCTCGATAGAAAACGAAAAAGTTATTTTGACTTATAAAGACGGGTCGACTAAAACAGCAACTAAAGAAAGTACGGACAGCTTCTCCGATCTTCTCGATAAGACAGGGATTGCCCCCAATAGCGTGAATTTTAATGTCGTTGATCAATCGCTGTCCAAGGCAGTTGGTGATATCCTGGGTATAGTTTTACCGCTCGGGCTAATGGCTGTTTTCTTCATTTTTATTTTAAGAGCGCAAAATAAAGGCGCCCAGGACATTTTTTCTTTTGGCCGTTCCCGGGCCAAGATTTTTGCGAAAGGAAGACAATCGGTTACCTTTGCTGATGTGGCTGGGGTTGAAGAGGCCAAGATGGAGCTTGAGGAAGTTGTCGATTTCTTAAAAAATCCGGCCAAATATCGAAGACTTGGAGCCAGAACGCCAAAGGGAGTACTTCTTTTCGGTCAAGCCGGAGTAGGAAAAACTTTGCTGGCTAGAGCGGTTGCCGGTGAGGCAGAAGTGCCGTTTTTCTCTATGGCGGGCAGTGAATTTATGGAAATGTTGGTCGGCGTCGGTGCCTCGCGTGTTCGGGATCTTTTTGTCCAAGCCAAAGCCTCCGCCCCTTCTATCATCTTTATCGACGAGATCGATGCAATCGGCAGGCAAAGAGGTCGTGGTCTTATGGGTGGCCATGATGAAAGGGAGCAGACCTTAAATCAAATATTGGTGGAAATGGACGGTTTTACGCCAAACGATAACGTAATGGTCATCGCTGCGACCAACAGGGGTGACCTCTTAGACCCCGCTTTACTTCGGCCGGGCAGGTTTGACAGAAGAGTTACTTTGGATATGCCGGACAAAGAGGGTCGTGAAGCAATTTTACAAATTCACGCTCGCGGTAAAAAGTTTGCCAAACTGATTCCTTGGGGGAGAGTAGCCGACCGGACGGTCGGCTTTTCCGGGGCAGACTTGGAGAACATGCTAAATGAAGCGGCAATTCTGGCTGCCAGAGAAGAAAAAAAAGAAATCGGGATGGAAGATATCGAAGAAGCGGCTACCAAAGTAAAATTGGGGCCGGTGAAAAAGAGACTTCAATCTGATGAAGACAGACAACTGACGGCCTATCATGAAGCGGGACACGCTTTGGTTACTCATCTTTTGCCCAAAATGGACCCGGTACATCGAATTTCAATTGTTGCCAGAGGTATGAGTTTGGGCCATACCTTAATTCCGCCGGTTGCCGATAGGACACACGAAACAAAGACCAGAATTATTCAGCAAATTACAGCCATGCTTGGTGGCCGGGCAGCCGAGGAGGTTGTTTTTAACGAAATGACATCAGGCGCTTCAAATGACATTGAAAAAGCTACCCAGCTGGCTCGGGCGATGGTTGTTGATTTTGGTATGAGCCCCCTGGGCCCTATTAATCTGGGCCCGCAAACCGAATATGGAGAATTTGGAAATACGGAATGGTACGAGCCGTCCCAAATTTCACCCGCCATGCAGGAAAAAGTCGATTTGGAAGTAAAAAAGATATTGGATGCTTGTTATAAAATCGCTTTTGAAATAGTCAAGAAAGACCGCAAAATACTGGATAATATCGTAGAAGTTTTGCTTCAAAAAGAGACCTTGGAGAGGGAAGAATTCGAGAAAATTGTAGGAAAAAAGAGTTCAGAATAAAAACTGGTATAATATCCAAATAAATGACCAAAGTCGAACAGAAAATAACAGAAGAAGAGAGAAGGACTATTGAGCCAGATAAGTCAGAAACTTTTACTTTAGGAGAAGCCGCCGATATTTCTTCGATGACCAGAATAAGGGCCATGGTTGAAGAAGAAGAGGGGCGGCAGAGTCAAGAAAAAAGTACAGTAAAAAGTCGTGTCTAAGTTAATCATTATCGACGGCAATGCCATTCTTCATAGAGCATTCCATGCACTGCCTCCCTTAACAACAAAACGCGGTGAGCCGATAAATGCCGTTTACGGATTAATTTCAATGCTCCTTCGGGTTATTCAGGATTTAAAACCCACCAACCTTATTGTTTGTTTTGACAGGCCCGAGCCCACTTTCAGACACAAAGCTTTTACGGCTTACCAAGCCCAAAGACCTACAACCGCTTCCGACCTTTCTTCTCAGTTTGAGAAAGCCAAACGGGTAATTGCTGCTTTCGGAATTCCCATTTATGAGAAAGCGGGTTTTGAAGCGGATGATGTTATTGGGACAATCGCGGACAAAGTTGGTGGAGACGTTGTTATTGTGACTGGAGACCGCGACCAGCTCCAGCTCGTTAATAAAAGGGTCAAAGTTTATATGCCGCAAGGCGGATTTTCAACAGCAAAACTAATGGGTGAAGAGGAAGTCAAAGAAAAAATGGGCGTTCCGCCGAAGCTAGTTGACGACTATAAGGCCTTGGTCGGGGATCCTTCTGATAATTATCCCGGAGTATCGGGAATTGGGCCCAAAACGGCGCTAAAATTACTTGATGAATTCGGATCTTTGGATAGTATTTATAATAATTTAGACAAGATTCCCGAGAAGGTATCGCAAAAATTAAAAGACGGGCGTAAACAGGCCAGACTATCAAAAAAGTTGGCGACTATCGTCCGAGACGTCCCCTTAGAAATTAATTTTGAGGATAGCGGCAAATGGGATTTGGATACACAAGCCGCTCTTTCTTTATTTAATGAATTTGGTTTTAAAACCCTGACGGAACGGATAAAAAAAGTCGGAAAAGAATTGGACTTGGAAAAACAAATGTCGTTATTGTGAATTATGGGAAAAACAAAAAATTATTCTAGTCTGCGCGTAGCCCTGGTCCACGACTATTTGGCGGAATTTGGCGGAGCCGAAAGGGTTCTTTTGGCCTTGAGTGAAATTTGGCCTAAAGCTCCCATTTTTACGGCTTTTTACAGACCCGGCTCCCTTGCTTGGGAAAGGTTTAAGGGTAAAGACATAAGACCTTCTTGGGTTCACTACATTCCTTTTTTTAATAAATATTTACATAGCCCCTTGAGATTTTTGGCTCCTTTGATTTGGGGGAGTTTTGATTTTTCAAATTATGACTTAATAGTTGCCTCATCCAGCTGGTATGTAACCAAGGGTTTTAGGAAGGGTGCTAAAACGGTCGAAATTTCTTATTGCCATACTCCCCCCAGGTGGCTCTATGGTTATAAAACCTCGATAAATTATCAAAGGTATTGGCCGATTCGGGTTTACGCAGCAATCGTCGGACATTTTATGAGGATGTACGACTTTAAGTCTGCCCAAAAAGTCGATTATTTTATTGCCAACTCCAATAATGTGGCGGCCAGAATCGAGAAGTTTTATCGAAAGAAATCGGTTGTAATTTACCCCCCGGTTGACCTTCCAAAAGTGCCGTCGGTTAAAAAGGGTGACTATTATTTGGTAGTTTCCAGGCTAACCGGAGCAAAGGGGCTGGATCTGGCCGTTGGAGCAGCGGTAAAGTTGGGATTTAAATTAAAAGTTGCCGGGAAGGCTACCTGGTATTATTTCGGCCATGAAGAGCTTCTTAATAAAGCCAAAAGTAATGTGGATTTTTTGGGTTATGTAAGCGACGAAAAATTGTCCGAACTTTATGCAGGAGCAAAAGCCTTTTTTGCTCTAGCCGAAGATGAAGATTTTGGGATTACGCCGGTTGAAGCAATGTTGGCTGGAACCCCGGCTATTGCCCTAAGAAGCGGGGGATATAAGGAATCGGTCATTGAAGGAAAAACAGGAGTCTTTTTCGATAAGCCAACGGTGGAATCTTTAATAAATGGTGTAAAGAAGTTTGAAAAAACAAAAATAAATCCCGAAGATTGTATTAATCAAGCCAGGCAGTTTTCGAAGGAACGTTTTAAAAAAGAGATAATTAGTTTCGTAAAATCAAAAATATAAGAAATGCCGGAACTTCCTGAAGTAGAAACTGTAAGAAAGGGCCTCGAGAAATATTTAGTTGGCCACAAAATTGACCGTGTTGAGGTTAGCTTCCGAAAAACTTTAAAAGAAGGCGAAGATAGTCTGGTCGGCGGGAGGATTATAAAAGTCAGGCGTTTCAGTAAAGTCGTAGTTATCGACTTGGACAACGGTTATTCTGCCTTAATGCATTTGAAAATGACCGGCCAGCTGCTTTACCGTGGGCCGAACTTGAAAAATCCGCCGGTCTTCTCCGACAAAGTCATAGGCGGTGTTCCCGGAAAACACACCCATGTCATATTTCACCTCGACCGCGGTGGCAAATTTTACTTTAACGATTATCGGAAGTTTGGTTGGATTAGGGTCGTTAAGACCGCAATGGTCGAAAAAACTCCTTTTATCGAAAAGCTCGGTCCGGAACCATTTAAAGACTTGGACGAAAAGACTTTTGTGGAAATTTTGTCGAAAGACAGGACACCGGTTAAGTTGCTTCTGATGGATCAGGAAAAAATCGGCGGAGTGGGCAATATTTATGCCAATGATGCTTTGTGGAAAGCTAAAATCAATCCCAAAAGAACAGCTAAGAGTTTGTCCGGGATTGAAAAGAAGGCCTTATTTAAAGCCGTAATTTATGTCTTGGAAAAAAGCCTGGAAACCGGCGGTTCCAGCGAAAACGCTTATGTCACGCCCGAAGGTAAAGAGGGAACTTACCAAAATTTCTTCTTGGTTTATAACCGCAAAGGCGATTCTTGCCCCAGGTGCCGGAAGGCTAAAATCGAAAAGATAAAATTAGGCGGTCGAGGGACTTACGTTTGCCCAGTTTGTCAGAAGTAAACTTTGAAAGTTTCCATTGCGTTACTCGAAATAATGATCCCCAAAGACAGAAGAATTATAAAGAAAGTACGGGAAATAGCCATCCGAGATCTTAGGTCTAATTATGGCGATTTGGGAATATATGCTGGGCCTAAGAACTTTCGTGAATATTGGGCAAGAGACGGGTTTTTTGCAAGCCTTGGTGCATGCTGCTTAAAGGACTTCGAAATAGTTAGAAAAAATTTAGATCTTTTTATTAAATATCAAAAGGCCAATGGACAAATTCCTCTAAGAGTAGAGGAAAAAAACCATAGCTTAAGCTTAATAGGAATTAAAGTTGCATATAAACATCCCCGTCCCGTTTACAATTCAAGCCAGGTTTGGGCCGGAGAGGCGATGGACCCAACAATACTATTCGTCATTGCCGCATGTTTTTATATCAACTCGTCGGGGGATAGAGGGTGGTTTTTGAAAAACGAGAAGAGTCTATTGAGGGCACTCGATTGGATTTTGGCAAGAAAAAAAGAGAGAGGCTTAATAATAGAAGGTCAAAAAGCAAACTGGGCAGACATGGCTTTTAAGTCAGGCAATGTTACCTATACCAACGTTTGTTTTTGGAAAGCATTGACAGACTTTTCGAAGATAAGACCCCGGTATCAGATTGAAGCCGAAAACTTAAAGAAAGCTATCAATACTAAGCTCTGGAGTAATCAAAAGGGTTACTATGTTGATTGGATAGGGAGAAGTGGTCACATATATGATGACTTTTTTGTCGACGGTAATCTCCTTGCGGTAGCCTGGGGATTGGCGGGGCCCAGTAAGTTCAAAGCTATTTATTCGTTTATTGTCAAAAATCATCTGGATGCAATCCCGGTTATTCCTTGCTTTCCACGTCTGCCGTGGCTGACGGATATATTTATCCGGGTAGTTTCCCCCTTTTACCACACCAAAAACATTTTTGCCTGGTGGGGCCCCTGGGAGATATTAGGGAAGCTTACAATTGGGGACGCATCTGGAGCCAGAAAGGATTTTTTAAGTCTTTCGACTGTGATTGTAAAAAATGCGACCTTTGTAGAAGTTTTTAATCAAAAGGGGATTCCGGCCGATGTTTTATGGTACAAGGTCGAAAGAAAAATTGCATGGGGTGCGGGGGTCTTTTTGTACGCCGCAAGTCAGCTTGAGAAAGAGGGTATAATTTGATCTTATGAGTGTTTCTAAACTCCGTCTAAATCATTTTCGGAATTTTAAATCCAGATTATTGGAGTTGCCCAGCGGCATTTCGGTGATCGTTGGCCCGAACGCTTCGGGCAAAACCAATATTTTGGAAGGTCTTTACCTTCTTTCTACCGGTAAAAGTTTTCGCGCCAAGATTGAGGAAGAAATGGTTAATTATGATTCTGAAGTGGCCCGCGCTAAAGGCCGTTTAAAATCTGACGGTCAGGCGATTGACCTGGAAGTCGTTTTAACCCGGGGAGTCTTGGATATCGGTAAATCCGTTCCGGAAAAAGTGGCTCGAAAAAAGCTTTTCGTTAATGGCATTGCCAAACGGCTTATTGATTTTGCGGGCAATTTTAAGATTACCCTTTTCGGTCCTTGGGATTTGGATTTGGTGACTGAGTCGCCCAGCTTAAGAAGACGATTTTTGGATTCGGTTCTTTCGCAAGTAGACAGAGAATACCGACGCGCCGTACTTTCTTACGAAAGAGGACTAAGGCAAAGAAACAAACTGCTTTTTCGAATTAGAGAAGAAAGCCTCTCGCGCGGTCAACTTCTTTTTTGGGACAAGCTATTAATCAAAAATGGAGACTATCTGACACGCTTAAGAGGGGAGTTTATTGATTTTATTAATGAGTCGCCGCCTTTGGATGACCAATTATTCAAAGTTGAATACGAAAGGAGTGCCATTTCCGAAACCAGACTGGAACAATATGCCGATGAAGAGGTGGCCGCGGCCACGACTTTGGTTGGCCCGCACAGGGACGATCTGATAATTAAGGAGAGCGGACAGGGGAACAAAAAAAGGAAGGTCTATCGGGAACTGGCGAGATTTGGTTCAAGGGGAGAACAGAGGATGAGCGTTTTGTGGCTAAAGCTGGCGGAATTGAACTTTATTGAAGAAAAATCCGGCGAAAGACCGACACTTCTATTGGACGATATTTTTTCGGAACTTGACCATAAACACCGGGAAGTGGTTATGAAAATATCGAACAAACAGCAAACGATAATAACGACGGCCGACCCGCATTTTATCACCGGATTTAAAAAAGTGGAAAAAATTACCTTGCCGGGATAAAATTGGTTTACGATGGTACAAGAAACCGGTAATGAAGAGTTAGATAGAATCCCAATGGTTGACCCTGAACTTGAAAAAGAGAGGCAGACAAGGAGAGAAGCAAGAAGGCAGGAAGAGTTAAATAATCCGTCGATGGATAAATTACGACCGATTGACCCCCAGACCGGACGACCAGTTGAGGCCACGAAAACTCCATCGCCAATGTATCCGACAAATAAGTCGCCTCGGGAAAATGTTCCAATGGGCGGGGCTATAGACGATTAACGCCTCTTAACTAGCCTCGTGAGGTTATAAGTTATTCCAACTGCCAAGAAAGTAACCAGGATTGCATAAATAAGGCGGGAAATTATCCCTGATGAGCCTCCAACCAAAGGTTGGATGTAGCCTTCGACCAGCTCTTTTATTAACTCGTTCCAGGCGAGAGCTGCCACCAAACCAAAACCACTGGTTGCCAAAGTTAGCATTTGTCCTAAAACCTCTTTTCTAATTCCGGATATATGACGGACTATCTTTACCATAAGTTTAATTTAGTATACTTTAAGGGATAAGGTCAACAAATGACAGAAGTTTTTAACCCAAACGATATAAAGAAATTGTATAAACCTGCCCGTAATTCCGGGGGAGAGGACAATGGGCAAGTAACGCTAATCGGCGGTTCCCGTCTTTTCCACGGAGCCCCGCTTTTATCTTTAAAAGTCGCTTCAAGAATCGTTGATATGACCTTTTTCGCCAGCCCGGAAAAAAGCGTCGGCATGATTGCCGAAAAAATAAAATCAAAACTATGCTCCTTTATTTGGATTCTCTGGAACGATGTCGAAGCTTATATTGATAAATCGGACGCTGTTCTTATCGGTCCCGGCCTGATGCGTTTCGGAAGCGAAAAAACCCCCCAAAACTTGCGAAACCATCAAGGCAGTGAAGAAGGAAAATTGACTCGGGAGCTAACGGAAAAATTCTTAAAGACATTTCCGGATAAAAAATGGGTCATCGATGCGGGTTCTCTCCAGACTATGGATGCCGATTGGATACCGAAAGGGGCGATTCTAACACCTAATCAGAAAGAATATAAACTGCTTTTTGGGGATATAAAGGCCAAAGAGGCAAGTAAGAAACATAACTGTGTGATTGTCGAAAAAGGACCAACGACTTTTGTTTATTCACCCGATGAATGTTTGGAGATAAAAAACGGGAATCCGGGATTAACTAAAGGCGGAACAGGTGATGTTTTGGCCGGGTTGACGGTGGCTCTTTTTGCCAAAAATGAGTCCTTCCAAGCGGCTTGTGCCGCCAGTTACCTGACAAAAGCCGCGGCCGACGAGCTTTACCAAGAAGTTGGTACTTTATATAATGCCGACGACTTGGCCGACAAGATCCCGGCGACCTTCTTTGATCGGATAAGATAACCTTGATTTTCCGCAGAATTTCCGTAAAATTAGATTAATGTACTCTCCTAAATTCACTATTTCCAACAAAATCCTTAATAATATTGGTGCTATTGAGGCGGCCAGGGAAGTTATCGAAAACGCTCCTTTGGTCCCTCATTTTGAAAAGCAGTTTCAGTCGGACGCTTTGGTCCGCACCGTTTATCACGGTACCCACATAGAAGGCAACGATTTAAGTATTGAGCAGGCAAGACAGGTAATGGAAGGAACTTTGGTTACGGCCAGGGAGCGGGACATTCAGGAAATAATCAACTATCGAAAAGTAATGAATCTTTTGGAAGAACTATCCGCAAAAAGGGGAGGCTACGATGCGGAAATGCTCAAAGAAATCCATAAAGAAACGGTCGATAAAATAATCCCCCCTGAAAAGGCCGGCAATTTTCGAACTACCCAGGTGGTTATTAAAGAGGGGGGAACCGGACAAATAATTTTTCGGCCTCCACCGTCACCCGAAGTTCCTTTCCTGATAACCGATTTTATCGAGTGGCTAAATAGTGAAGAAAGCAGGGAGCTCCACCCGATATTAAGGGCGGGTATCGCCCACTATATTTTGGTGGCTATCCACCCCTTTGTCGAAGGAAACGGGCGGACGGTCAGGGCCTTTGCCAATTTGGTTTTGATGCGCGAGAATTACAACATCAAACGCTTTTTCTCTTTTGAAGAACATTTCGATAGAGACCCCATTTCTTATTACCAAGCTTTCTCGGTTGTCGACAAACAATCGCCGGATATCGGCCAGCGGGATTTAACGTCTTGGCTGGAATACTTTACGGAAGCGGTAGCGATTGAATTAGCTAAAATTAAGGAAAAAGTCAAAAAACTTTCAATTGACAGCCGTTTGCGTTCGCGCATGGGCCAGCAAATAGCCTTGACCGAGCGGCAAATGAAGCTTATCGAATATTTGTCGGAAAATGGCGGCGCGATTATGCAAGATTTAAAAAACATTCTTCCGATGGTTTCGGAAGATACCGTTTTAAGGGACCTTAAAGATATGCTTGAGAAGGGTATAATCAAAAAAGAGGGAAGCACGAAAGCATCGAGATATGTCATCTCAAGAGCCTAACTTGAAATTTATATGAGACCAACCGACCCGCAATTTTTGTATATGATTCTGATTCTTCCGGCGATTTTTGGGCTGACATTAATTGGCGAAGGAATAAACAAGATGTTACACGAAGAGGGAGGTGGGGTATTAAATATCTTTTTTGGTTTAGTTTTTGTCGGCGTCGTCGTTTTTACTTATTTTTTCTTCTCGGCATACCTGAATCAGGGAGCATAAGCTTTCCTTCGGCACGATTTTCGAATACCAATTTCTACCAAAACACAATATAATTGAGGCGAAATGCTGTTTAGGGAACTTGCGATTTATCTCGAAAGGCTGGAAAAAACGGCTTCCAGGAATGAAATAACCCAGATTCTGGCCGATCTGTTTAATAAAACCAGCTCTATAGAAATTGATAAAGTTGTCTATCTTCTTTCCGGGCAACTGGCGCCCACATATAAAGGCATCAATTTCAATCTAGCCGAGAAAATGATGATTCGGATTATCGCCAAGGCCTATAACCTCGACAAGGTAAAAGTACGAACGGAATTTAAAACTAAAGGGGATCTGGGCGTTGTGGCAGAGTCTTTGGCAAGAGGAAGAGGTGGAAACTTGGAAGTGGTTGAGGTTTATGACAGGATGCTTAAAATTGCCCTTGAGGGTGGGCAGGGTAGCCAGGAGAGGAAAATTAATGGAACAGCTGAGCTTTTGGCCAGCCTCGATTCGCTATCGGCACGCTATCTTGCACGAATTCCTGTAGGGAATTTAAGACTGGGATTTTCCGATATGACAATCTTAGACGCCTTGTCGGTAATGGAGGTGGGAGATAAAAGTGTAAGGAAAGAGATTGAGACGGCCTTTAATGTGATGGTTGATATTGGAAAAATCGCCAAAGCGGCGAAAGAAAGAGGCATTAAGGGACTTACGAATATTCAGCCGGAACCGGGAACGCCGATTAGACCCTCTTTGGCCGAGAGGCTTCCTTCGGCGGAAAAAATCTTGGAAAAAGTTCCTTCGGTAGGTTCAAGACAGGTAATTGTTGAGCCAAAATACGACGGATTTAGGGTTCAGGTGCATATTTTGGGCGATAAAGTGACGATTTTTTCCAGGAATTTGGAGAACACCACGGCCATGTTTCCCGATCTGGTTGAAGCAATCAAAAAGATTAACGTAAAATCTGCGATTTTTGACGGCGAGGCAATTGCTTATGATCCTAAATCAAACAAATTCTTATCTTTTCAAGGAACAGCCCAGCGGAAAAGAAAATACGGAATAGCCGAGGCTGTTATAAATTTCCCCCTAAAACTATTCGTCTTTGATATCTTATATAAAGACGGCAAAAACCTGCTTAACTTTCCCTTTGTTGAGCGTAGGAAGCTATTGGAGGATGCGATAAATAAAGTCGATAGTATTGAAATAACGAGGCAAGTATTGACAAGCAACCCCGATAAAATTCGAGACTTAATTAAAGAGTATCTTTCGGAAGGGCTTGAGGGTGCGGTGATTAAAAAGATAGACGCTCCTTATAAAGCAGGCGCCAGAGGTTATCACTGGGTTAAGTACAAAAAAACGACCGGAGAGGGAATTGCCGATACAATAGATTGTCTGGTTATGGGGGTTAATAGGGGTAAAGGAAAAAGAACAGGTTTCGGAGTAGGGGCTTTTTTGGTCGGGGTGTTGGATCCGTCGGCTAACGGCAAGTTTAAGACAACTTCAAAAATAGGGACAGGACTAACCGACGAACAATGGAGAGAGCTGAACAGAAGGGCCAAACGTTTAGAGGTTAAAGAAAAACCGGGGGAGTACGAGGTTGATAAAAACCTGGTTCCTGATGCTTGGTGCAAACCAGCTTTGATTGTCGAAATTTTGGCCGACGAAATTACCAACAGCCCAATTCATACGGCCGGCCTTGCGCTTAGATTTCCCCGTCTTATCAATTTTCGGGACGAAAAGAGTCCTAACGAAGCTACGACGATGAAGGAGCTTAAAGGGCTTTATATTATGCAAAAAGCCTTGATACAATAGAGTTATGGTAGCAGGATTAATATTCTTCCTTCTGGTATTTACCTTCATTTTAATAAAATCCGCTGATTTAATTGTTCTTTCCCTAAGGCGTTTAAGTACGGGAACCCCGGCAAAGGTTTTTATTTTTTCTTCGATTATTGTTGCCATGGCGACTTCTTTTCCAGAACTTTCGGTAGGTGTAATCTCTGCTTTGGAAGGAACGCCCCATCTGTCTTTCGGTAATGTTTTAGGGGCCAATATTGCTAATATTAGCCTTGTTGCCGGCTTGGCCGCTTTTATTATCGGAAAAGTCAATGTGCACGGAAAATTTATTCGTCAGGAAGTTGCCGTAGCGCTTGTCGCCGGAATTTTGCCCTTGATTTTGGCTGCTGACGGAGTACTTTCCCGAGCCGACGGGATAATGCTTCTTATCGCTTATATCGCTTATACGACCTCCTTTTTTAAACTGCGTTTTGTTCAGATTGCCGAAGAGTTGAAGGAAAAAACCTTTTTTTATCGGTTTTATAGACATGTAATTCACACCCAAATTAGTGTCAGTAAAACCAAAGAAATAGGCAGATTATTGGCAGGGATGGCTATTCTTACCGTCTCGGCCGATATTTTAGTCAAAATTGCCGAAAGGCTAGCTGAAGCAGCCGAGGTGCCAATTTTTTTAATCGGTTTAATTTTGGTTTCAATTGGGACAACCCTTCCGGAGGTGGCCTTTTCTCTAAGAAGCCTCAAAGACAAGGAACCGATGATGTTTTTCGGCAATTTATTAGGTTCGATTATCGCCAATTCAACTTTAATATTGGGGTTAGCCTCGCTAATTTATCCGATTCAGATAACGATGGATGAAAAAACCTGGGTAGCCGCGTTTACTTTCCCCTTAGTTTTTTTGCTTTTCTGGTTTTTTATCAAAACCAAATTAAGACTCGAGAGATGGGAGGCGGGGTTGCTTCTTCTGGTCTATATCGCTTTTGTTGTCCTCGAGTTTGCCCGGTGATACAATCTTTCTTCTATGAGGGTGGTTGCCGATTTACAGCTTCACTCGCGTTTTTCAAGAGCGGTTTCTGGCCGGATGGTTGTTGGGGTAATTAGCGAGTGGGCCAAGAAAAAAGGTATAAATCTCGTTGCGACAGGTGATTGGACCCACCCGATTTGGTTTAGGGAGCTTCAGACCAATTTGGAAGAGGCAGGCGAAGGTGTATATAAATTGAAGGGAGCCTCCAAAGAGTCTCCCTTTTTTCTCCTTTCGACGGAAATTAGCTCAATCTATTCACAGGGCGGAAAGGTAAGGAAAATTCACATTCTAGTTTTTGCACCGAGCCTGAGTATTGTTGGAAAAATAAACAAGGAACTCTCAATTAGGGGAGCGAACTTGTTAAGCGACGGACGGCCGATTGTCGGACTTTCGGCCAAGCAAGTTGCCGAGATAGCTTTATCTATCGATGAGCGATGCTTGATTATTCCTGCTCACGCCTGGACGCCCCATTTTTCTCTGTATGGAAGCGTTTCCGGCTTTGATTCTATCGAAGAGTGTTTTGGGGAGCTGGCGGGTAGTATTTATGCGATAGAAACCGGGCTTTCCAGCGATCCGGCCATGAATTGGCGAATCGAGGATTTAGCGACAAGAAAAATTGTCTCTTTTTCCGATGCCCACTCACCCCAGAAATTGGGAAGAGAAGCGACTGTTTTTGAAATGCCCGAAATTTCCTACGCAAACATGCGGAAAGCTATCATGTTTGACAACCCCAATGCCCGCATTCTTCATACGATTGAATTTTATCCGGAGGAGGGGAAATATCACTATACCGGTCATCGGAATTGTAATGTTGTTTACTCTCCTAATGAAACGAGGAAACTGGGAACAATTTGCCCCGTCTGCGGGAAAGTTCTGACCGTCGGGGTTGCGAGTAGGGTGGAGGAATTGGCTTCACAGGATATTGAGACAGAAAGTACAAAGGACGCTTTTGGCGTCCGTTGGATTAAAGACAATGAAGGATTAAGGCCTCCTTATGTCATGATAGTACCTCTTTTAGAAATTTTGGCAGAGTCGCTCGGTTTCGGGGTGGGTAGTCAAAAAGTTGTCAATGCTTACGAAATGCTGGTAAATAGGTTTGGAAGTGAATTCGGGGTCTTGTTTAGTGCGGATTGTGAAGAAATTGCCAAGTTGATCGGTATTAGGATTGCCGAAGGGATTGCCAAGGTACGCTTGGGTGATATCGCAATAGAGCCCGGTTATGACGGAGTTTTCGGTAAAGTTAGTATTTGGAAAAATAAGGAAGAAGTTAAAGAAGACGATTTTAATCAGGGGATATTATTTTAACTATCCCAGTGAGATAGGCTCTGCCATCTCACGGGACCCCATGAGATGGCCTGAAAGGTCTATCTCTTTAGGGGTTGACCACAGGGCATGCTTTTCTGATTTATGTATTACGTTTATGTGCTTATAAGTTTAAAAGATGGTAATTTTTATACCGGCTTTGCTACAGATTTACCCTCGCGAATAAGCAAGCATAATTATGGTGAGGTTATCTCGACGAAGGGTAGGAGACCCTTCAAATTAATATATTCTGAAATGTGTCTTTCTAAGAAGGACGCTTTACATAGAGAAAGGTATCTTAAAACAAGCTGGGGCAAGAGGTATATAAAAAGCAGGTTGAGAAGTTATTTGAAAGATGTAACAATAAAATGATAGTAGCCGAGATGCAATTCATTATGGTCACAGTTGGGTAGCGTAAAACACACCCAACGTGACTTCGTGAAGTGCCTCGAAGAAGCTACTTCACTGGAGGAGGTGAGAAATATGGCAGAAGGAGGAACTGGACTTAAAAAAGAAACAGCAGGAGCATTGGCCTATGTCTTAGGCCCGATTACAGGTGTAATTTTTCTGATCGTCGAAAAAGATGCCTTTGTTCGTTTCCACGCCATGCAATCCATTGTCGTTTTTGTTGGCCTGTTTATACTCCAATGGATATTGGGATTCACCGTGGTGTTAATTTTTCTCGTGCCCTTAATTGGAATAGTAGGGTTTGTGCTTTGGCTGCTTCTTATTTATAAAGCCTGGCAAGGGCAAGAGTGGGAAGTGCCTTTCTTGGGTAAGTTTGCAAGACAGTTTGTAAAAAAAGTATAATTCCGAGTGGCTTTAGAGATTATACACAACTGGCTGGAGAAAGGAGCCTCGCATATGGATTCTCGTGAGAGAATGATAGAGGTTATAAAAAGGAGGTATCACTTTGATGCCCCGGATGTTTTCGCTGCAATGTTGAAAGTCCCCAGAGAAGATTTTATCCCGAAAGAATATTGGAATGAAGCGTATGATGACAATGCTGTCCCAATCGGTAATGGTCAGACCATATCCCAGCCTTATACGGTTGCTTTTATGACCGATCTTCTACATCTTTCGGGGAGTGAAAATGTTCTTGAAATTGGTACCGGTTCAGGCTACCAGGCGGCCGTTCTTTCGCATCTGGCCAAAAAGGTTATTACGATTGAAAGAATCCCGGAACTAATGGCGAGTGCCAGTGGGAGGCTCAATAGACTTGGCTATAATAATGTGAAGGTTGAACTTGGACAAGGCTCTGTAGGGTGGGAAAAGGAAGCTCCGTTTGAGGCAATTATTGTTACGGCTGGAATGAAGTCGGTTCCGAAAGCCTTATTTGATCAACTTAAAGAAGGGGGCGTGTTGGTGGCTCCGGTAGGATTGGGAGAGGATAAAGTCATGTGCGAGTATAGAAAACTGGGTAGCGGAGAGATTGAAAAAAAAGAACACGGCTTATTTAACTTCGTTCCCTTTGTCGAAAGTAATTAGGCAATATAAACTCCTTATTAAGTGATAAAATCTTCTCATGAAACTTTTCATTGGCTTAGGAAATCCGGGCGAAAAGTACAAAAATAATCGACACAATGTCGGTTATATGGTGATTGACGCCATGTCGTCCAAAATCCGAAACGGGATCGTCACAAAAAAGACCAACTGCTTTATGAATGAATCGGGTGGTATCGTGAAGAAATTAGTTGCGCAATATCACACTAATACTTCGGATTTATGGGCTATTCATGACGATTTGGATATCCCTTTTGGAAGCTATAAAATCCAAAAAGGCAAAGGCCCGAAACTTCATAACGGGATTAAATCGATAGAAGAAAAATTGGATTCCAATGATTTTTGGCGGGTAAGGGTAGGGGTAGACAATAGAGATTCGGACGATAGAACTCCGGGCGAGAAGTATGTTCTACAGGATTTTTCCCTGAAAGAAATGGAATTATTAAAGCCGGTAATTAAGGAAATATGCAAAAAATTGGCGACCTTTTAAAAGACTTTCAGCCGGACAAAGACAAGTACATTTCCCGTGAGTTTCAAAAATATGGTTATGACTTGGCGGAGGAACTTGGGGATTTAAAAAATAAATCCCTCTATATCAAGCTCGCCAAAGAAACCCCGCGCGGGTTTCTTGAAAGCGCCAGAAACTTCGTCAAAGACGCCTACCAAGTCAAATCCCGGCCTAAGCTATTCATGTGGAAACTGGCAGAACTGAAAAGAACTAGCACCAGTAAGCATAGCCAGTAATCTGTGAATTATTGTCCATGTTTAAAGAGATTTATATAATAGTCAAGAAAATTCCCAAAGGTAAAGTCGCCACCTACGGGCAAATTGCCCTTCGACTTCGCTCAGGGCCTTACGGCTCTCGTATTAATGTTTCTGCGAGAACTGTGGGATGGGCTCTTCATGCCAATTCCGATCCCAAAGTTCCTTGCCACAGGGTTGTTAATATCGAAGGCCGTCTGGCTCCCAATTTTGCTTTCGACGGAGAGGTCGAGCAGAGAAGAAGGCTTAATAGTGAGGGAATAACTTTTAAGAAAGATAGGGTTGATTTGGAAAAACACCTATGGAAAAAGTAAGAGTCCACGTTTTTGTTGAAGGTAAGGTTCAGGCTGTTTTTTACCGGACATGGACATTTAAACAAGCTTGCGATCTTGGATTAACCGGTTGGGCGAGAAATATTGAAGACGGCAGGGTGGAAGTTGTGGCCGAAGGCGAGAAGAAGCAGATAGATAAATTAATAAGACTAATTAAGATTGGTCCGCCCCTAGCCAAAGTAAATCACCTTGATATTATTTGGGAAAAGAAAACCGGGGAATTTGAGGGATTTGAAATAATCCATTAAGATAAAAGTACCTGCTCATGAAGAAAGAATTTGTAAGACATTTGCTGGTTTTGATCATTCTCCTTACCGTTACCATTCTTATTAAGCGCTGGTTTAGCCTTTCTTGTTGGCCCTACGTGGTGGGTGGAATAATAGGAACAATCCTACCCGATTTGGACCATTTCCTTTATCTATATTTAAATCCCCAGGAACTGACCTCGCAGAGAAGTCTTTATATGTCCCGGAAGGGGCAGTTTTTAGCTACTTTAAGACTTTTGGCCGAAACCAGAAGCGAGAGGAAGAATTTAATTTTCCATACCTTTATCTTCATGGCCATTTTCTTGGTTTTAACCATCTTTGTTTTGACTTCTTCCGCGAGCATCTTTGGTCGAGGCTTGGTGCTGGCTTTTTACCTTCATTTATCAATCGACGCTCTTGTCGACTGGCGGGAAACGGGGGCTTTGGAGAATTGGTTCAGAAATTTTCCTGTAAGTATTGCCCAAGATAAATTGGGTCTTCTTGTTTTGGCCAACCTCATCCTCGTTTTTCTTCTGGCCGTTTTGCAGTGAATACTTCTTAATATTGTAGAAATTTTTTTTTGTTTCCTATAAACTAATCCACATGGAAGAAAATGGGGAAGAAGTCGTTTCCAAGAAAGAAAAAGAAGAATTGGTCAAGGAAGAAAGAGCTGAAGAAAGGCCTAAATCCGAGCAAAGTAACAAAGCAAAAAAAGCCATTGGTTTTTTTATTGCCATTATCTTAATTGTCTTTTTAGGTTCAAAACTTTACAAAACACTCGCGGCGTCAGTATCTGAATCGACAAAAGTATCGATGACGGTTCTTGATTCGGATAGGGTAAGGGGTAATAAGGATGCCAAGGTGGCTTTAATTGAATATAGCGATTTTCAGTGTCCTGCCTGCGGGGTTTATTATACGATACTCAAAGACTTGGAAAAAAGTTATCCAAACGACCTGAAAATTATTTATCGAAACTTTCCCTTAACTCAACTTCATAAAAATGCGATGTTGGCGGCTAAAGCGGCCGAAGCAGCCGGCCGGCAGGATAAATTTTGGGAAATGCACGATCTTTTATTCGAAAAACAGGCAGATTGGAGTGAGGGTGACCTTGCCAAAGACAAATTTCAGGCATACGCCAAAGAAATTGATTTAGATGAAGCCAAATGGTTGTCCGATTTGGACTCAAAAGAGGTGAACGACAAGATTAGTTCCGATGTCGCCTTTGGAAATTCTTTAGCTGTTAATTCTACCCCTACTTTTTATTTGAACGGGAAGAAAATTAGCCCGAGAAGCCTCGATGAGTTTAAAAAATTGGTGGATAAAGAAATAAAGAGCTCCAATTAAGATGGACGGAGTAAAACTATTGGCAATTCTTACCCTTTTAACCAATTTCGTTTTTGTCTTTGCCGGCCTTCTTTTTCTGGCTGCGAGACTAACAATAAAGTTTAAGCCCTTTTGGTATAGAGTAGAGGCGTATTTTACGACAAACTCGCTACTCTTTGCTTTTATTATTTCCCTGACGGCAACTTTCGGCAGTCTGTATTTCTCGGAAATCAGACACCTTGAACCCTGCAAGCTTTGCTGGTTTCAAAGAATACTTATGTATCCGCTGACTTTAATCATCGGTACGGCAATTTATAAAAAACTCAAAGGAGTTTGGAATTATATTTTACCGATATCCTTTTTGGGCATTGGGATTGCCGCTTACCATTACTATTATCAGGTAACCGGAAGCCCGCTGATACCCTGTTCGACGGTCGGCTTTTCGGTGTCTTGTTCTGAGCGATTTTTTACTTACTGGGGCTACATCACCATTCCCTGGATGTCGCTTTCGGCTTTCACCTCGATCTTTTTTTTGATGCTTCTTAACAAGAAAAGCAAATAACCATTCTTTGACCTATTTGTTGATTAAGCCAAAATAAAGTGCGATTTTTGCTTCTATGGCTATAGAACGTATTCCAAAAGAGGAGCTTGTAATAAAAGGTTTAGTTAGAGAAGAAACAGTTTCGGCAATCCTATTAAGCGCGGGGCCTTTATCGCGCTTTCAAATTTTGGAAGGGATGGGTTTTGAGGTTAGAATGCCTGAAGAAGAAATTAGAACCATGAAGGAGGTTAGGAGAAGAAGAAAAGCGGGCCAAAAAGTCATGTTTGACGATTTTACCTCGGCCAGAATCGAACTTGACGAAGTCGTAACCAAGATGCAAGCAAATAATATTTTAATTCGGGCAATTAGTCGTGAAGGAGGCATAAACGGCGTAAGATTTTATTTGTCGTCACAGCGCGAAAAACTTCTGTCCGAAGGTGTTCTAAGGCAAAACGACAGCAAAAATGTAGATGAATTTATTGAAGCGGAAGCTCTTATAATTTTCGGAGAAAGCATTAATATGCTTACGGGAAAAAGAAAATATAAACCCCATCCGTAGTTAGTTAGAAGTCACTCTTTACAACAATCAATGGCTTTTTGGACTAAAGAGCCCAGTTTGCCAAAAACCGAAGATGAGCCTTTTTTGACACCCTTTTCGTCAGTAAAATTTACGTCCGAATCGTTTCTTTTAACATCGCTTACTTTCACCATGTCCAGGTTTAATCCCCAGAAGAGGGAATAGAGTTTATATGCTTTATCAAACATGGCCCAGGCTTTTTGCTTTTGTTTTTCTGCTTCGGCAGGCTCAGCACCTACGGCTTTCTTAAGTTCTTTAGTGCCGACCTCTATAAGCCGCATCGAAGCCGCAAGGAGGTGTTTTGAGATGCACCAAACTTCACCCTCATACTCTTTAATTATTTCCTTCAAAAGTTCGGTCCGTATGACCCTGACTTCATTGAGAAGCTCCATGTATTTTTTATTTCCGGTTTTTTGCGAGGAGAAAAAGAGATGTTCTTCGATCGAAATAAGATTCATAATCCCGATTGACAGGTCTTCGCCGGAGGATAGGTCGAGCTTTTTCTCTTTGGTGACCGCTTCAACTTTCTCCAGTAAACTTTGGATTTTATCCTGATTAGTCATCTTAAACTAAAGCTATTTTAACACTAGTTATCAAAAATAGTATTAAGCTGGCGATAATTAAGGCCACAACCGGGAACGCGACCTTTTGAAAGTTGAAAAGCTGTTTGCCTTTAATTTGGCGCACTTTTTTATCGAGATACATTCCGCCCAAGAAAGCCAGAGAGCCGACTGTGGTTCCAAAAATAAGTTTATCTATACCCAAAATCGTATTAAAAGGATGACCGATGATTTTTGAGGTCCAGAGCGGGATAAGGACTAATCCATACATAAGGATAAGGATAAGCCAGTTCTTATACTGAAATTTGTAATAAAAAGAAAGGCCTTTGAATTTTTTCTTCTCCAGCCAGTCAATTAGCCAGAAGGAAGAGGAGAGAATAATTCCGCCGACCCATATCCCGGAAACGGCATCGTCAATTCCCAACCACCGCGAAAGCCCCAAACCCGCAGCTACGGCGACGGTACAAACCGGACAAACGGCACTGGCTGGGGCGGGGAATATTGAATAATGAATTAAGAATATAGTGAGGGTAGAAAGAAAGAATTTTAAAGTATTTTTCATTAGAAATTAGATATTTATAAACTTAGACCTTTAAAAAACTCGATTATCGGTTCATCTCCGCCAAGACACTTACCCTCGGGGGTAAAAAGAAAGGGCACGCCAAGATTAGCTACCGAAAGACCGCAGGAAGTCGCTCGTGTGCGCATAAGAGAGGCGTTTTGTCGATTGTTCCAGATTTCTTTCCTGTCGATTTGTACTTTATCTCTGCCGCCCCAGGAACTTAAGAATTCTTCAACTTTTTGGCAGTGGGGGCAGCCTTCACCCCAATAAAATTCATAAGTAGAAGGAAGAGGTGGGGGCTCGGACTTATTTTCTTTTGAAAATAAAAATACGCCGCCGATAATGATTACCAAGGTAATAATAATAGTAATTGGGAGGAAAAGCTTCTTCATAATAGTTTTAAGGAAACCCCGCCCACAGCTACGCAGTTGCTGGCGGGGAGGAATTGAACCCTGACAATGCGCAAGCAGTGCCAAGCTCTGCTTATATGTCATCCTCCCTCAAGGGAAACCGCAAACTTTAGTTTGCTTAAGGATGTCATGGAATTTATCCTACTAAGTCTAAAGAAAAAATACAATTGGTTAAATAAGTAAATTTTTTTAAAAGTCTATGCTAATATTTAAGAAAGGAAAAAATGTTTGATTTGAACGGGAAATATGCTTTTGTAACCGGCAGCTCGCGGGGAATCGGGAGTGGAGTCGCTATTGCTTTGGCTAAACAAGGGGCGAATGTAGCCGTAAATTGCGCGGTAAATATGGATAAATGCGATCTAATATCTTTGGATATTAAGAATATAGGCAGAGATTCATTTGCGACCCAGGGAGATGTATCAAAAAAAACGGAGGTTGAACACATCTTTGGTCAGATAAGAGAAAAATGGGGAAAGCTGGATATTCTGGTTAATAATGCCGGCGTTATCGATTATGCGGAGTTTGAAAATATTACGGAGGAAGCTTGGGATAGAATTCTGGATATAAATCTTAAAGGTCAATTTCTTTGCGCTCAGGAAGCGGTTAAGCTTATGAAACCGCAAAACTGGGGACGAATTATTAATATCGCCTCAATTTCTTCGGGCGGCGCCGGAATCGGCTTTAAAAATATCGCTCACTATACCGCCTCTAAGGGGGGAGTGGTGGCTTTAACCGAAAATATGGCGATTGAACTTGCCAAATACGGAATAAATGTCAATGCTATAGCCCCTGGGGCAATCGAAAGCGATATGAGTAGCGCCGTTAGAAGTGATGAAAACCTACTTAAAGAAACTGTCAGGAATATTCCCAAAGGCAGAATGGGAAAACCGGAGGATATCGGCGCCGCCGCCGTCTTTTTAGCCTCTAACGAAGCCGACTATATTACCGGCGTTACTCTATATGTTGACGGCGGTTGGTTGGCTGGATGACGACTTCTTACGATTTATTAACCTTCATTTGATACCTCAATTTAGAGGTTGACGAGTAAGCGTGAAAGTCGGTATAGTGAAGGTCGATATGGCAACCGCGAATGTAAATGACGCTGATTTTCAAACCAAGGTGCTCGACAGCAAAATTCCGATATTAGTTGATTTTTGGGCGTCTTGGTGTATGCCGTGTCGGATGGCAGAACCGGTACTGGAAGAATTATCAGAGGCTTATAAAGGTCAGGTGGAAATATTAAAACTTAATGTTGATGAGAATTCGCAAACACCGCCTAAATATGGTGTAATGAGCATACCGACGACTATTTTATATAAGGAAGGAAAGGAAATAGGAAGACAAGTAGGTTTTGCGGGAAAAGAAGTATTTGAAGATTTGATCAAGAAAGCCCTGTAGCTTTCTTGCGAGCTAAGCTCGTAAAAAAGGTATTTAAAGGAGGTGATTATCTTTGGACCCAAATAACCCGACAAGTGATCCGATGATTCCGGCAGGGGCAACTCCTGGTGGGGTACAACCCGAACCGCCAGTCGGTGAGCCACAAGCGCCGATGCCAACGGCAGATGAGCCGGCCGCTCCGATTGGGGAAGTACAAACTCCGCCAGTTGAAACGATAGTTCCTCCGGCCGTAGAAGAACCAACTCCTCCGTCAAGCGCACCCGGTTCGATAGAAACGACACCGGAGCCTACAGCGACCACGCCTGACTCTCCGATTCCAACCGAAAAACCGGAAGAAACAGGAGGTGGAATTGGTGGATCAATGCCGCCAACAATCTAAAAAAGGAGGAAAACTAATTCGTTTGAATTAAGTTAATTTTTTATATGGAAAAGGTTTTTGCTGCAAAACCCGTAGAGGGACAACCTTGGGACGTAGCCATAATAGGGTCAGGTCCGGCTGCCTTAACAGCGGCAATTTATACGACCCGGGGAGCAGCTTCGACGCTTATCTTAGGAGGTGCCAGATGGGGAGGGCAGTTGATGCTCACCACAGACGTAGATAATTTTCCTGGTTTTCCGGAAGGAATTCAGGGACCCCAGTTAATGGAAAGGATGAGGAAACAGGCAGAACGTTTTGGGGCGGAGTTTGTCGCGGCCAATGTTACAGCTATTGATTTTGACAAAAGGCCTTTTGAAATATTAACCGGTGAAAATAAATACATTGCTAATAGTGCAATTATTGCGACAGGAGCAGATACGAAGTGGCTAGGAGTAGCGGGGGAGAAAGAATTAATCGGGCGGGGGGTTTCTTCCTGTGCCCCTTGTGATGCACCGTTTTTCAAAGACAAGAAAGTTGCCATTGTTGGAGGGGGAGATTCGGCAATGGAGGAAGCCTTGGTTTTGACCAAATACGCATCACACATTTATTTGATCCACAGACGTGATGAGTTTCGAGCATCGCAGGCGATGCGGACCGAAGTGTTTGAATTGGAAAAAGAAGGAAAGATTAGAATTATTTGGGATACCGAAGTTGTGGAAATGTTTGGTGGGGAAAAACTGGAAAGCGTAAAACTAAAGACCAATATCAATTCAAGAATGGCAAAAGAACTGAAAGAAGGTAAGATGACGGACTTTGCGGGCGAGATTATTGAAGAAAAAGACGGCTTTATTTTTTGGAAGATGCCGGTGGAAGGAGTCTTTGTCGCTATTGGGCATGAGCCGGCCACCAAGATTTTTTCCGGAAAAATTGAATTAGATATGAAAGGTTATGTAGTTACCAAAAATCAACCGACTACCAATATCGGTAACGGGATATTTGTGGCGGGCGATGTCCACGACTTTCATTATCGTCAGGCCATAACAGCTGCCGGTTTTGGCTGTATGGCAGCGATGGAAGTACTTCGCTATTTGGATAAACAACCCCCGACCTGGTGAGCCTCCTTTGGGATTGACAAGGTATTTAATTAACGGCACAATGTTTGATATGCCTCTTACCAAAAAAACAGTTATTGGGTTACGTAAGGCACTAAAAAAGGGCCTAACCCTTGAAAAACTGACGCCATTATTAGTTGTTATATCAATAGTCTTGGCTTTTTTGGTTGGCGTACTTTGGGAAAAAGTAAATTATCTTTCAAAAGGAGGCGGTAAAACCATTAATCAGAACGACCAAGTTGTGGGTTCGGATACCGCCCAGCCCCAGAACGGAAAACTGACTGAAGATCAAGCGAAAAAAATTCCGTCGGTTTCGGAAAAAGACCACTTTTTGGGCTCTAAAGACGCTGGCGTTTATTTAATAGCCTATTCGGATCTAGAATGCCCTTTCTGTAAGCAATTTCATCCGACCATACAAAAAATTAGTAGCGAATATAAAGACAAAGTCGCGGTTATCTTTCGGCATTTTCCTCTTGACCAACTTCATTCAAAAGCCAGAAAAGAAGCTGAAGCCGTTGAGTGTGCCTTTGAATTGGGCGGGGAGAGTGCTTTTTGGAAAATGACAGATAAGATTTTTGAGGTTACACCGGCCAATAATGGTTTGGACCATACACTGTTACCCGGTATGGCCAAGGGGATTGGTTTAGACCAAACGGCCTGGAAGTCCTGTTGGGACAGCGGGAAATATAAAGATAAAGTCGAAGAGCAGTATCAGGGAGCAATTTCAGCCGGCGTTTCCGGAACTCCGACCAGCTTTCTTATCAACAAAAAAGGTGAGGCTTGGATGATAATCGGTGCTCAACCTTACGACAACATCAAAGCAACAATTGACGAAGCCCTCAAGAGCTAGCTTGATACAGGATGAAGAATTCCCTTCGATTTTGGTTCGACTCTGCTCACCACTATACACTCAGGATGATTCTCAATTTGGGCTGAAAGCCGTGAGCGAGCGTAGCGAGTCGAATCGGCTGCGGGACTTGGATTCACATTCGACGCACTACGTTTGCTCAGTGTAAACTTCTCATCCAAGCCCAAAACTTCAACAACCCCAGTGGCAAGCACTGAGCTTGTCGAAGTGCTGAGCATACCGCTCTAGTACCCAATTGTCCCATAACCACTGTCTCACTTCAAGGCTAAATGAGACAAATGAGACAGTATAAAAAGGAATACCCTATTGTTTCTTGCAAAACTACCAAATTACAAATAGAATATATGAACATGGGTTCATATAACTGTTGCCTTCCGAATAGAAGTGAGTTTAAAAAAATTGTGTCCCTGTCCTCACTTCTGAAAATTATTGGCGAAGAAAGCAGATTAAAACTTCTTTGTATCCTTAAAAAAGGTGAACATTGTGTTTGTGACATTAATGGGCATTTGGATATGACACAAAGTCTAATTTCTCATCATTTAGCTGATTTGAGATCTGCTGGATTAGTAATAGATGAAAAGCGGGGACAAAAAGTATATTACAGATTAACCGAGATGGGTTCTAAGATTATGTCTTTATTGGATGAGATATGAAAGAACAAGAACAAGATGATGTTATAAAGTTTCCTTTTGGGTTAAAACCTAAAGATAGATTGTTTCTTGATATGGCAGTCTCTGATGATGATTCAGAAGAAGCAAGTAGATTGGTTAAGGAATACGGTGTAGAAATACCCGATGGTTTAACCCCAATAAGTTTTTGTAAACATTGGCTTTCAGGACTTAGGAAAGCAGAGAAAAATCATTGCGAAAATGTTATTGATTTACATAGTCAGGGTAAATCTATAGGTGGTATGCAGGCGGAATTTTCCCATGAAAGAACTACCTAGCGAGTCAAGTCCGTTATCAAATTTACCTAAAGCGCTTAAACCAAAGGATAGACAAATTCTTGAAATGTTGGTTATTGATGAAGATTCAATAGAAGCTAAAACTTTTCTAACTGAACATGGAATAACTATTGTCGAACAAGATGACCCTTTAAAAATATGCAGGGGTTGGTTTAGGGAAATAAGAAGGGGTGAACAAGGCAAACTGAAAATAAGGTTTACTGATAAAGGACCAACGATGGATATAAATGTTTAAAATATGAAGAAATTACTAATTGAGTGGAAGCATTTTGATAAGGATGGCGTCACTTGTAAACGTTGCTCTCGAACAGGATACAACTTGAGAGGCGCAATCAAACAGCTTCGTAAAGAATTTTCTAAAAATATTGAGATTCGGTTTCGGGAAATAAAACTCCCGGAAGGTCGCATGTCAGAATCCAATCAAATTCTATTTAACGGTGAGCTTTTAGAGAATTTAATCCCAAATATAAAAGTAGCTAAAAACTGTTGCAACTCATGTTCCGATTTAATTGAGGACCCGAAAGGATGTATGTGTCGAACAGTAAATATAGGAACTAATGTTCATGAGGAAATTCCAGTCGATCTCATTAAGCAAGCTGCTAACAATGCCCTTCAGTTGAAGAAGAAAGGAGGTATATGAAGATACAAGTATTAGGTTCGGGGTGTCCAACATGCAAGAAACTTAATGACATGACTGTTCAGGCCGTGAAGGAATTAGGTCTTTTAGAAGACGTTGAATATTTGACAGGTGATCAGGGAACATCAAAGATAATTGAAATGGGTATCATGAGTAGCCCGGTTCTTGCAGTAAACGATAAGCCGGTTATGGTTGGTTTTACTCCTGATATTGAAAAGATCAAAAGCTTAATTCAAAAAGCAAAAATAAAATAATGGATATATTCAAACCTATTCAATTATTATCTGATTTGGTTACATACCAATTATTTGGAATAACTCCACATTCCTATTGGGGAAATACAATTAACTTCTTTATATACGACGTTATAAAAATCGGTCTTCTTTTGGTTGTCATTAACTATTTTATGGCTATTGTCCGTTATTATTTCCCGATGGAAAAAGTTCGGGACATACTTACAAAACGCCGCTGGTTCGGTTTGGATTATCTTTTTGCTGCAGCTCTTGGGGTAATTACCCCTTTTTGTTCCTGTTCGTCTATTCCATTATTTATAGGTTTTGTTGGAGCGGGGATTCCTTTAGGAATTACATTTGCCTTTCTTGTTAGTTCACCTTTAGTTAACGAAGCTTCCCTTTATCTTTTTCCCGCAATGTTCGGAATAAAAGTTACCGTAATTTATAACATTGTTGGGATGTCTGTTGCTATTCTCGGGGGTATGTTAATCCAAAAACTAAAAGTAGAGAAATATATTAAACCCGAACTTTTGAAATTTAAATCACGTCAGCAGGTTGAAGAGGAATATGGTGGGTCATCTCTTTCCCGTAAAGAACTACTGAGATATTTTTGGCAGGACGGTATGGTTATTACTAAAAGTATTTTTCTTTATGTTATTTTGGGTGTGGGTATTGGGGCTTTAATTCACGGGTTTGTTCCGGCAAGTCTGGTTGAAAAATACCTATCTGCAAGAACGTGGTGGACGGTTCCTTTGGCCACACTATTAGGATCTCCTCTTTATGCTAATTCGGTCAGTGTAATTCCTGTCATGGAAGCGCTGGTTGGTAAAGGGGTGCCTCTCGGGACTGCTTTATCATTTATGACAGCTATCGTTACGATTTCCATTCCCCAAGCAATGATCTTAAAAAAAGTAATGCGTTGGCAACTACTAACTATGTTTTTTGGAATAACAATTGTGGGAATAATGATTATTGGTTATATCTTTAACCTAACTTTTTAATTCCGCCTCAGAACGTTCCTTGTGCGATTTTTCCGGACTTCGAGCGTACCGTACGAATGTTGAAGGGGAAATATAGGAGATTTAACAGTGTTCATGGGCTTTTCAAGGCATCTTGGTCACTAGGGTGCCCTGTTTGGCTGCGGGACTTGGATTCACATTCGACGCACTACGTTTGCTCAGTGTAAACTTCTCATCCAAGCCCAAAACTTCAACAACCCCAGTGGCAAGCACTGAGCTTGTCGAAGTGCTGCGGGACTTGGATTCGAACCAAGATACTAGCCTCCAAAGGGCTATGTCCTACCATTAGACGATCCCGCAATGAGCTTAGCGAATGAGGGAAGCGGCTAATGGCCAAGCTCCGCTTACCATTAGACGATCCCGCAATAATTCTGATTATAAGGGTCACGAGTCTTCGAGTGAGCCCAGAAGGATTCGAACCTTCAACTTACTCCTTAAAAGGGAGTCACTCTACCATTGAGTTATGGGCCCCTGGTGACCCCACTGGGATTCGGACCCAGGTTACAAGGCTGAAAACCTCGTGTCCTAGTCCACTAGACGATGGGGCCCCGTCGCAACTCGACGCGCTTATTTACGTTCCGCTTTCGCGGAACTTCTATCGCTAATCGATTGCTCCTTTCAAAATTTCTTCGAAATTTTGTAAAGCGTAGTAGGATTTTACCATTTTTTTGAAAAATGGCCAAGCTCCGCTTATCATTTTACAGCCTCAAATGCTAGAATATCTATATGATTAAGATGAATGCGGCTGAACTTCGGAAAAGCAAACCGGCTAAAGGAGAGATATTTAAAATAAAACGTACACCGATTTATTTGGTTTTGGATAGAATTATCGATACTTATAATATTGGTTCTCTATTCCGCTTGGCCGATGCAATTGCGGCCGAAAAAGTCTTCTTGTGCGGCAAGATGGAATATCCACCTTCTTCAAGAATTCATAAAGCTGCTATCGGAACCGAGGAATGGGTACCTTGGGAAAAAGCTGGTTCCATCCTTAAAGTAATAAAAAAACTAAAGAAGAAGGGTATCCAAATAATCGCGGTTGAACAACACCCCAAATCAATAAGCTACAAACGACTTCCCTTAAAAGTTAAATTTCCTTGTGCGATAGTTGTCGGGTCGGAAACGGGGGGAATGTTAAAAACAATTCTAAAAGAAGCGGATGTAATTGTCGAACTTCCAATGTTGGGGGTAAATAAATCATTCAATGTCTGGGGCTCTGCCGCAGTTGTGGCTTATAAAATTTTGGAATTATATAAATAGGGATTTCTTTACTTTGCTTCCGAGGACTTCATTTTTAAAGCCTTGTTGATAAAAAGAAGTTGGTCTTTGGTTAAAATCGGAAGTTTGTCAAAAGAAAAAAAGCCGATTTCCTTGACCTCATTTGATGGGACAAAATCTCCACCCATAAAGCTTCCTATATAGGTAATATCCAAACGGGCAGTCTTCCTGTCGGTTCTTATTTTTAGTCTTTCATCGGCACTTACCGTAAGGCCGGTTTCTTCTTTTATTTCTCTCTCGAGTCCTTCTTTTGGGTGTTCTCCTTTTTTTATATAACCCCCGGGCAGGCTCCAACGGTTACCGTCTCTATAGGAGTGTTTAACCAAGAGAACTTCGGATTTATCATTAAAAATTATTCCGGTGGCTCCTACCAAAAATTCATCTTGGAAGAAACGCATTATGCGAAGTTGAGCTTTAGTTGATAGTTTAAGTTGTCCCCAGAGCTTGGTTAAGGCATCTTTCATATTGCATTTTCGTCTTCTTCTTCTCCGGCTTCCGACTTGAGCTTAGTGTTTTCTATCTCTAATTTGTGGGCTTCCTTTGTAATCTCCGCCAATTCATCCTTAGTTTTTTTAAGCTCATCATCCTTTTCATTTATGGTAAGAGATGAAGAGAGCGATTTAAGAAAATAAATAAATCCGGCAACTATAAGAGCCGTGATAATGCTACCGAGGATTACCTGATATAAAGGGATATTCGAAAGATTGAAAGAGCCAATATAAACAGATACGTGCCCCGTGTTTTGGGTTGCAAAAAAGGCAAAGGCAATTCCCAAGACGACTGTCAGTATAAGAATTATCATTCTCGTGATAAATATAATATCATTTTTTTGACTTCTAGGGGTCTTACGACTATTCTTTAGTGTTAGTTATGAATTTACTTAATTCTGTTTCCTCTGATTTTATTACGGCCGTCAAATATGTTCCCGAAGCGGAGGGTGCCAAGGAGGAGGACGCGCTTAAAATTTCCAACGTAGCCTCGTCCCTGGCTGTTGCTTATGAGGCCGCCCGGAATGCGGTTGAGTTTCGGTCAGAGCACTTAATCCGCCAAGCGGCCATTGTCAGAATTCTAAAAAGACGGCTTCTTTTGGGGCAGGCGAGTGAGAAACTGGCGCTTCTTTTGGTGAAAGAACTCCTTTGGGCAAGATACTTAAAAGAAAACTTCATCAGCAAACATAAAGTTTTAGATATCGAAAAAATAATCGATAAATACCGGGGAGCGATTCCGACCGCCAAAGATGAAGGTTATAGCGAGTGGCTTTGGGAAATTGCCGCCTGTGAGATAGAAGAACACCTGGCTTTTAATCCCTATCCCCAGATATTGATTAATTTTGTCGCCCAGTCTCTTCAGCCGAGGATTGATTTAAAGGACGAGGAAGATGGGAAAACCAAAGATATCCAGATATATATCGCAGTGGAGCGGGCCTTTGCCAAAAATAGCGAAGTCTTTATCAGTTATCATCTTTTAAAAGCTCTCTATCCGGCCTGGCTTAAAGCTCCTGTAACCGAGACTAATAAAATGCACGATGAATTGATTTTGGTTTATCGGCAAATAAATAATCAGCTAAAATATCCCCTGGCTTTTCAAATAAAAAGAGAGATTTCGCGTCGGACACCGCCCTTTAACCTGATCAGGGAGTTGGTAACCAGATATCCGGATGAATTTTTAGCTAGCGTTTCCGATAAAGGTAATTTTGAGACGCTGGCAACTAAAGTTTTGGATGAGCTTTATCGACAAACCCAAGCAAAACTTTTTCGGGCGTCAACCCGGAGTATTATTTATATTTTCCTAACCAAAATGGTTTTTGGCTTGGCGTTGGAACTGCCCTTTGATTTATTTATCGGTAAGACCAATTACCTTGCTTTGGGGATAAATACCATTTTCCCTCCGGCTTTGATGTTTCTTTTGAATTTCAACATTAGAATTCCCGGCCAGGAAAATACCCGCCGAATGCTCACTAAAGTTAATGAATATCTGTATGAGGAAAAAACGACGAAAGCTTTAGAAATCGGAAAAACACCGGCCAGAGTCAGTACGTTGCAACAAGCATTTTTAGCCATTTACGGAATTTTATTTGTCGGTCTTTTTGCCTTTATTATTTGGCTTCTGAATGTTCTCCATTTTAATCCGGTCAGTCAGCTGATTTTCCTTTTCTTTTTGTGTGTTGTCTCATTCTTTGCTTTTCGTGTCAGGGCAATTACCAAGGAATATGTCTATGAAGAGGGAAGAGAAGGTTTTTTTGCTTCCTTGCTCGATTTTCTATTTTTGCCCTTTATCAGGGTCGGCCAGTGGATTTCCGTGCAAATAGCCAGCCTGAATCTGTTGACTTTTATATTCGATTTTATTATAGAAGCTCCTTTAAAAGCCTTTTTGGAGGTCGTCGAAGAATGGGTCCATTTCGTCAGAAATAAAAAAGAAGAAATCTTTTCAACGGGCTAACTTGCCCCTATAGTTAATATTTGCTATTATACTATTCAATAATATGGATAAAGAAAGGCAGTTTGGCCAACTTACATCCAAAGATTTGGAAATGAAGCAAAGACATGGTGGTGCCATGTCGCGCGCAGCTTCAATAGCCTATGGTATTGGTACCAAAGAGAATCGTCCTTCTGTAAAAAAGACGGCACTTCGGGTTAAAGCGGCAGCTCTAATTGCTCAAAATCCTTCATCCGGAATGGGGGTAGAGCAAACTCCGCAAAGACGGGCAAGATTTCCCATTAAAAATATTACCTTTTCGCTCTTCAGGTATTGGTATGAAAAGGGCTCCCCGGAAAGAGACAGTATCTAAATCCCTCAGCAATTTTGCGGTAGTCAGCCGTATTTGTATATCAGTTACGCATCAATCTTAAACCTAAGATATTAGTACCACGGTTTGAATCATAGTACTTAATCTTTAATCATATAATTAACTGGAATATAGGAGAAAGAGGTCCATTGACGAATGGGAAAATTTAGGCTATGATAGCTCCACAGATGAAAAAAGATTGACCAGATGGCTTTTGGGCCGATACCAATTGGCAGCCGCCTCTGGGCGGCTTTTTTCATTCTTAAGAGGTTAACTTCGACATAAGAACGTCGTAACAACTTCAGGAACGTTAAAAGTAGTAGAAATCAAGTTACAAGTAAAGAAAAAGTTAGTTTTTATTGATTTAAGTTAGTTTTTCTGCCTACTTGTCGCTTGTTATTTGCTACTTTTTAGTACATTTGAAATTTACAAATAGCACTAAACCCTTCCGAAGCTTTAGCGGAGGAGGGTTGACCCCACTTCGCTCTAACGAGCTTCGCGGGGTCGGCAGAGCTCGAATGCTTTGCCTTCTCGCTCTTTGACAATCAAGATATGACTGGAAGCGTTAAGACGAAGTTTACCCTTCGTGCTAACGCATGCAAGGATAAACAAATCGTCACTTTTTGAGGGTTTGATCCTGGCCCAGGATGAACGCTAGCGGCGTGCCTTAGGCATGCAAGTAGAGCGGGCCTCGCAAGAGGCGAGCTGCGAACGGCTGAGTACAAGATAAGTATCTACCCCTTGGCGGGGAATACCTACTCGAAAGAGTAGCTAATACCGCATAAGACCTTACGGTGAAAGCGCTTAACTGCGCACCGAGGGAGGAGCTTATCGCCCATCAGCTAGTTGGTAGGGTAATGGCCTACCAAGGCTACGACGGGTAGGGGACGTGAGAGCGTGACCCCCCAGAATGGTACTGAGACACGGACCATACACCTACGGGTGGCAGCAACCGGGAATCGTGCGCAATGGACGAAAGTCTGACGCCGCGACGCCGCGTGAGGGATGAAGGCCTTCGGGTTGTAAACCTCTTTTAATATAAGGGAGACCTTATGTAGAATAAGCATCCGCTAACTCTGTGCCAGCAGCTGCGGTAATACAGAGGATGCAAGCGTTATCCGGATTTATTGGGCGTAAAGCGTTTCGTAGGCGGTGGGTTAAGTTGTCCTTCAAAGACCAGGGCTCAACCTTGGGAAGGGGGACAATACTAGCCTCACTTGAAAATTTTCGGGGTTTTCGGAACTCTCGGTGTAGGAGTGAAATCCGTTGATATCGAGAGGAACACCAAGGGCGAAGGCAGAAAACTAGGAATTTTTTGACGCTGAGGAACGACAGCTAGGGGAGCGAAAGGGATTAGAGACCCCTGTAGTCCTAGCCGTAAACTATGCTCGCTAGGGGTGCGTCGTAAGATGTGCCCCGTAAGCTAACGCGTGAAGCGAGCCGCCTGGGGAGTACGGCCGCAAGGCTAAAACTCAAAGGAATTGACGGGGACCTGCACAACCAGTGGAGCATGTGGTTTAATTCGAGACGAACCGAAGAACCTTACCCGGGTTTGACATTCTAACGTTTTAGTTTTCTAGAAATAGAGAGCGATCTTTGAATAAAAGAAGTTAGAACAGGTGTTGCATGGCCGTCGTCAGCTCGTGCCGTGAGGTGTTCCCTTCAGTGGGGAAACGAGCGCAACCCCTGCCGTATGTTGAATATTCATACGGGACTTTCCGAGTTTTTCTCGGAAGGAAGTGGGGACGACGTCAGGTCAGCATGGCCCTTATGTCCGGGGCGACACACATGCTACAATGGAGCCGACAATGGGTTGCCAAGCGGTAACGTGGAGCTAATCCCATCAAACGGCTTCTCAGTGGGGATTGAGGGCTGCAACTCGCCCTCATGAACGCGGAATTGGTAGTAATCGCGGATCAGCTAAGCCGCGGTGAATACGTTCTCAGGTCTTGTACACACCGCCCGTCAAGTTAGTGAAGTTGGGGGCAGCCGAACCTCGGATGATTCCGGGGGAAGCTGAAACCAGCGACAAGAATTAAGTCGTAACAAGGTATCCGTACTGGAAGGTGCGGATGGATCACCTCCTTTCTAAGGAGTTCTCACGGAATCCGCTAAAAATTTTATATTTAAGCGGAGTGAAAACACCCAGTTTTTATGTTCGCCGTTTGAGCTGAAAGCTTAGCTTTAAATCAAACGGGATCCGCTTCTAGTCATTTCTTGGTTGTTGAGGACAAATAGAAAAAATACTATTTAATAGTCCGAAATCCTCCGATTAATCTTGGCACGAGCCGTTCCACCAACAGCTACGCAGTTGCGGGTGGACCAAAAGGCGAGTGCGAAGATATGGAGGATTAATTTAATTGCCAACAAAAAACCCACCTTTTTAGGTGGGTTTTTTTATGGTGTACGTTTCGTCGTCCGCCGCATAAAGCTTTGGAACGATCTCATCAGTCCGCCTAAATATGAAATTATTGGCGGAGACGTACGGGCGGGGCATAGTTGGAATTGGGAGACATAAGTCTCTTTATTTCCGATAGCTATGCCCCGACCCATCCCTGAAGAAATTTCCTTGCCGGTTCATGGCTGCTTTAGCCTTGTTCCGACTAACGGATATTCTCTTTGGGCTCTGAATGGCGTTTTACTTGTTTGTTTACTTTGATTCTAAGGACCAGGAGCCGCTATCGGCTCAAAGGCCTTATTGACCAGACTTCCATCCGCTCGAAAACGGATGCCCACTTCCTGTCCCCACAGGATAAAGTGGCCGGAGGATGTATCCTCGAATTGGAGATGCTGTAGTTCTGGCTCACCTGATCCGGCGAGGACAGCCCCGCCCAGTCCCAATTGGATATTGAATGGCCGGTTGGCCCAGATTTCAACATTTGTTGCTGAGTGCCAGCAGACAAGCATTCCTTGTTCGGGGACTCGGGGAGAGTCATTCCCATTTCTGCAACCAGAGGGAACAGTCGGCGTTTCCTGGAAAGACAAATCTTCCCGACCACCACCATTACCAGAAGGAGCAGGAAGAGGATCGTCTTCTGGGGTTGGGTCAGGAGTTGCCGTATCGTCGATGACGATATCAGTTTGGCATCCCAAACCGATCACGCTCGCCGTATAACTGGCAAGCCCACCCGGCGTGTACGAATAACCATGCCAGGTAGTTCCCGAAGGACCTACGACTCCAGGGTCGGATGCTTGGTCACCGAAGTCTACGGTGTAGACGTTGGTGTCAGGCAAAGTTACCTGAAAGTCAAAGATATTCTTTTCCTCCCGAGGAGTTGCTGTAATAGTGCAAGAGCCGGGCGGACTCGTCGGGGTAGGAATCGGGACAGGTGTCTCGGTTGGGAGGACCTCTGTCGGAGTCGACTCAACTAACGACAGAAGTTCTATTGGGGTTGGTGTGGCGGATTCCCCGGTCGCTACAGGCACAAAAGAAGCGTCTTGCAGTACGTTCTCATCTGCCGATGCGCTTATTGTCTGGTTGAAAATCGTCATAACCATGACAATAAGCATCAGCCACCTTCTGGCGTTCATTATCTATTCCTCCATATAAACAGAGTTTTACTTACGGAGTCGAAAGATCTTTGCCATTCAGAGTGGGTGATACGGGAATGCAAAGCCAGTGAAGGCTTTGCCTGTCTTCGAGCTTTTCCCCTCACTCGAACTTGATATCCTAACAAGATATGGGCCCGATTTTTTGGGCCCGCATTTGTGAGAGGGAACGTAAGGATAAGTCTAAAGTTTAGTAATCAAAACTTCGTCCTCACGTTTCCCCTCACAAAAATTTCGCCATTCATGTAAATGTGCGAAACGGATTTGAAGATTAAAGGTTATTAGTTTAACAAAGATTACAGCCGGAGTCAAATAATATAGGATGATTGTCAATGAATATTTAGTATGAGGTTTTTATGAAATTGGAATGACAGCAAGAGAATGTTGGATAAGTGATGAGAGGCGCCCCTCGGCAGAGAAAAGTTGAGGGGCGCCTCTTGGCGGCTATGTCAGATTACTGGTTGGGTAGGTTGTCGTGAATCCAGTCGGCACAGCCTTGTACGCGGCAATCGAGACGGTTGCCTTCTGAGTCGAAGTTCGGTTTGTACCATTCGTCCCAGAGGTAGCCGAGGTAGTAGTAGTGCGTCGGTTGCCCGTAGCACTCGTACCGCTCGACATAGCCGAACTTGGCTTCGGAGTCGGTTCGACTGTAGATGAACCCGCTCTCGTAGCCGCTCTCAGGGCAGAGCGAACAGATAGTTGCCACCCGGTCAGGGGACGGAACTTCACCGTCGCGATGGACTATCGGGCAGGCGGCTGTGTCGAAAGGTCCCTGCCAGTAAACGCCGGGCGCGGTCGGGTTGAAATAGGTCGTTTGCGGGTAGGCGATTGAGACCCGGCAATGGACGCACGCCGAGCTCTTGGTGATGACTTCGCCAACCACGGATTCGCTATACCCGCTGGCCCAAGAGAAGACAACCGTTGGCACGAATGCCGAGTTGTTCTCGGGCGCATACTGGTTAAGCCAGGAGCCGGTCAAGCTGCCTTTGGCAAGTTCATAACTGGCGCCTTCCGGGACGACGACTTCGTAGTTCCAGTTGCCCGGAGCCGGCTCGCAAAGTTGGCTTGGGAGGAGATCTCCGCTTGGATATTCAACTTCCCGTGTCCGCTCCTCATGGACCGGCCGGGTCCTTGTTTCGCAAACAAGCTGTGGATTCTGGCTGTCGAGGTAGACCGTGGTCTCAAGCCCGTCACGGTAGCTTTCTTCAAGCTCCGATTCGGAGTTGTAGATCCAAGGACTCCAGTCGCCCCATAGGACGGTAGGCGTCTGGACGACGGTCTCGGAGCATGGAATGTAGCAGTCGGGTCGGTTGATGGCGCCGAAGAAACGGTAGGTTTCGTAGATCCAGTGGCTGGTATCTACCCACCTTCGGCAATCGGCACCTGACTGGCTAAAGTCCGCAGGACACCCAATGGGCGCCTTGTGCTCCGGATGTTGCCAGTTGTGATCGCGGTGACAGCGTTGGTTCCAATTGCCGCTGTTCTGGACGTGGTAGCCGATCGGACAGATCGGATCGGCATAGGCCCAATTGCCCTGGCTTACCCAGCGTTTCCAGGTGGATGTCACGTCATAGTCGACGTGGGTTTGGCCGGGTTGCCAGGTGCCGGATGTTTCTCCGACGACATGGTCAAGAACCCAGCCGTCGCCGGGGCCAACGAGGTTGAGCCACCAGCCTTCACAATCCGCACCACCTTCCGCGTGGCAAGCCTCTGTTTTCTGAACGGCAAAGCCGAACAGAACAAAGATTGCCATCAAAGCAACCGCAGCGATCAATACCCTTTTCATCGCCTTTTCCTTTCGAGAGATTTGATTGTGCAAACGGGAAACGACTTGACTAAAAGGGAGCGTTTACCTCCTTTAGGCGTTTAGCCTAGATTTATTCTCTTGCTGTCAAAGAGCTTTCTTGAAACAATTTCCCCACACCAGGTCAGCAAATTAGACCATGGTGAAAGTAAAGGAAGTCTACCAGAACCTGCCCAGAAGTCAATTATAGGTTAAGAAGTTTCATTTAAAGGAGACTCTTGAAATTTATCGTCGAATTGCTTGATTTTTTTCGACCATCTCTCGCGGGAGATTCTAATTACTTTATCTTTATTTTGATTGCTGGAGATAGGCAGGGGTAGGGTATGGGCTAAAAAGGGACGGGTGGAGTAGCCGTCAATGGTAAGTTTGCAGGCTACCTGATAATTGGAAAGATTTACCAAGTCAGTTTCGGAAAAGACTTCGGCGAATTCCTTAAAAAAGATGGACGCGTCGCTGGCTCCGACACCGAAGGAAACAATGCTGCCGGCATTGCCCAGAATAGCTTTTTGGACCTCTTCGGGTATCTGTGCCATGTACTGATTGGCAAGCATAATATCGAGCCTATATTTTCTCGCCTCTGACATAATTTTAATGAAGCTTCCGGTCGCAAAATTTTGGAACTCGTCGACATAGAGATAAAAATCCCGGCGCTGCTCCTCCGGCATATCAACCCGATGCATGGCCGCCAGCTGGAGTTTAGTGATAAGCATGGCACCCAATAGCGCCGCGTTATCTTCGCCGAGCCGTCCCTGGGAAAGGTTGGCGATAAGGATTTTTCCCTGATTCATTACATCGTCAAGAGAGATGGTGGACTTGGGAGAGCCGATTACGGTTCTAATTAAAGGAGAGGTGACAAACTGTCCGACCTTATTAAGAATGGGGGAAATGGCCTCTTTCTGTAAGCTTGGAGGCATATTTTCAAATTCGTCTTCCCAGAAAGACTTGAGTATATCGTCAGATATTTTGGGAACCACACGACTTCTGAAAGAGCGGTTTGTGAGAAGCAAGGGAACGTCTTTTAAGGTTGCGTCCGGTACTTCTGCAAGTGTCAGAAGAGTGTTTCTTAGGATATATTCTAGTCTTGGTCCCCAGGAAAAGCCGAAAATTTTATTGAAGATGGATACTATGCCGGAGACAATCAATTCAGCCTCTTCTTTATTGGTAACCTCCAGAGGATTTATAACAATAGGGTAGTCTTTATCGGCCGGATTAAAGTAAATAACATCGTTAATGCGTGAGCGCGGGACATAGTTTAGGATGATATCGCAAAGATCGCCGTGAGGGTCAATAACGGCTAATCCCCGGCCCTTTTTAAGATCATCAATGGCCATATTGGCAATCAGAGTTGATTTACCGGTACCCGTTTTTCCGATTGTCCACATGTGGCGGCGCCGGTCTTTGTCTTTAATTCCAAAGATGGCTTCTCGGTTTTTGAAAACGACTTTACCGAAGAAGTTAATGCCCATTTTATCCTCGTCGGTTGCATTTAGAGAGGTCGGCAGATTTTCGGGCGGCTCCGATAGAACACTCGTTCCCCAGGCAATTGTGGGCGTTTTTATTTTATCGGAAGGCAAATGCCAGAGAGTTGCCAGTTCGACGATATTTAATATTTGGTTATCGGTTACTTTTCGCTCAAGAAGGTTTTTTAGGGGAGTTGCGCGCTTGATTAGGGAAGAACCTTTGACGTAAAAAGAGTTACCGTCGGCTCTGGTGAAAACACCAAAGGTGCTGGCCAGCTCTTTTAGGGTATCTTTCGTTGTTGCGGCAAGCCTAATTGACGCCTTAAAACCTGGGTAAATAATTTTCTCTTTTATGATGTTTTGGTCCTCACGTGGGGTATAAGTGCCATCCTCTTTTTTCGTACCTATGGCGGCATAATTGGCACCCTGTGTTTGCCAGGATGCACTGACCGATTCGAGGGCATATTGGACAATGGCTGTCTCGTCCGGACTGGATTTGGATAGGACGGAGAGGATGGAAGCGAGCGGGTCGATGTCGGTAAAGTTGGCAAAAGTCGCCAAAGGATAATAACTGCCCTTGGCAAGACGCAAACTGGTTACGCGCAGGTCCTTGCCGACTAAAGAGTCGTCGTCTTTTTCGATTATTACGAGCGGATAATTGGATTGGATTTGAGTTTGGACAAAGGGGACAAGACTTTCATCGCAGGTGATGTGAAAGCGGATTTGCTGGTTTACCTGCGCAATTTCCAGAGAAAGGGCTTGGGAGCGCCCGCCGAAAAGTTTTTTCAAAAAACCAACCGAATTTATTTGGGTTAAGGCTGCCAAAAAGGTTTTAGCGGCCTCCGGTGTAACTTCGGTGTTACGGGGAAGCTTTAAAAGGAGAGTGGTCAGGTTTTGCATACAAGCATATTATATAGTGCATAGCGTAGAGTGCATAGTTTAATTAAATTTTAGAAATTAGGTTAATAGGAAATTAAGGAAAGAACTCCCCGCCGGTTTGGGTTTTTAGGCCGAAAACGGCGGGGATATTAACTTGCTACTTGTGGCCCCTTGGATTTTTGGGACAGGTGGGTGAGGACATGAGCCTTGAAAGCTCCCGGCGGACGTACCGGCGATTCTTCGTGGTATTGGAGTCCATCATGTCACGGATGTTGTCCCCGACCTTTTCAGGGGGAATTTCTTCGTGACAAAACTCGCACCCGATTCCCAGTATCCAGTCGAAATCTCCATCCGGATCTAGCATCTGGCTTGCCGGCTGAACGTTGAATCGGTGTTCGCCGGGTTTCGCAGGCAGTTTAGCCAAAGCCATCACATCCTCCTTGGAAACTTGATGGGTTACTTGTTCAGGATGTTAACCGCATTGACGATGGGTTTGATGGGATCTTCAAATGAGAGCTCGAGCATGCCGGATTCCTGGTCCTGGATTAGTCGGGCAATAGTTCGATGAAAGAGCCGGTTGCCCTTGTAGATTTCGATGTGATCCGGATCGATCGGCATGTCGATGACTGCCGGGAAGACCTCGGCATGGTAGCCTGCAGGCAAGATCTGTTGCAACACGCGAGCCGCTTTCTCAAGCTTGAGAGGCATCTTGTCCTCCATTCACAAGTATGTTTAGGTGCTTCGCTATCCACAGCATTTAGTGGATTTTGATTAGGGGTATTTTAACCTGAAATAATCGAAAAGTCAAAATATAGGGTATTTGTTTTGAAGCTGTTTTTGTGATAAATTATTCACATTCCCGGGCGATTGGTTCAGTGGTAAGCAAAGCTTGCGGCTTCGCCTAAAGCAAAGCTTGCGGCTTCGCCTAAAGCAAAGCTTGGCCAATAAGAATTGGTAGAACGCTTTCCTGATGACGCAATCAGTTGCGACATATGAAATTTTGTACATGACGGGCGCTTGGTTCAGCGGTAGAACGCTTTCCTGATAAGAAAGAGGTGCCAGGTCCGACTCCTGGAGCGCCCACTGACAAGTACAAAATTTCCTATAAGAAAGAGGTGCTAGGTCCGACTCCTAGACGGCCCACAAAGGCATGTAAGAGTTCGCAATTTTCGATAGAAGAAAGAGGTGGATGGCTGAAAGTCTTGAGCGAAGTCGAAGGATTCGACTCCATCATCGCCCACACTATATGGAAGTTACAGAAAAATTTCCACCGGAATGCCCCGGACATTTCAGAGCCTATTTGGATAATATTAAGACAGTCGCTGCAAAAGCACCGGGGACGACAATTGAACCCACTTTGTGGTCATCTGTTGATCAGTTTGGGCGAGAACTTAGCCGTTTCGTAGATGAAGGGAAAGTGACACAGGAGGAAGCCGGAGATTTCAAACAAGAAATGGCCTCTTTTATGTCTGAGGGATCAAATACAGCCAAGTACGAGGCTTATCTAAAAGAAAGGGCAACCTATTGGTGGAAGATTAAGCAGGGGGATTATACTGCAACAAAGACCTCTTGACTCCCTCCAGCCGCTTCTATATAATTCAGCTTACTTTTGAAGATTTAATGAGAAGCCTTTACCTAAACATAAAACGAACAGGCAAGGAATTTAGTGGACCAGAAACGGGATAAAAAGGTAAATTGACTTCTCGGCGTAAGCCGGCTTCAAAAGCCGGTTTTTTTGTTGCACATAGACATGATAGATACCGCCCAAAAACTTAAGGATCTCGAAGGAATGCTTGTTAAAGCTGAAGAGAAATATAGGGAGAAACTGAGCAAATTTAGAGGAGTTCCGCACGAATCCGCTCAGGGCGAGCTCTCATATTCGGACCTTAAGGTTTGGGAAGACCATGTTCAGACGATAAAGGAAGAGATAGAAGCCTTAAAGAAAAGCCAGAAAGGCACTTTAATAAGGGCCCGAAGTTTACCAGGTTTGAACACCTCATTTGCAATGAGGAGGCAGAGGGTTCGATTCCCTCCGGGTCCACTAGATGTTCGCCGGAAAGTAACCAATTCTGCTTAGCAGAATTGTCGATCCCGGCACGGTCCACCCAGTTAAGGTGAAAAGGCAAGGAGGCTAGAGAGTGAAAGTATAAAAATTTTACTCTTTAACCTTTTTACCCTTTGACCTTAAATTCATTTGTTCTTTGACATCTGAAGAGAAAGGCCGACCCGTTAGATAATTTTATATCTAATGGGTCAATAAGTTTTCACTAATGCAGACAGTGGATGCCTTGGTTTAACCCACCGAAGAAGGACGCACATGGTGGCGAAACTCAACGGGGAGCTGCCACGAAGCTTTGATCCGTTGGTGTCCGAATAGGGAAACCTTCGTTTTATACGAACTCGCATCTAAAACAGGCACTCTTTGAGTGCTTGATAGGATGCGTTGAGGGAACCGCCTGAACTGAAACATCTAAGTAAGGCGAGGAAAAGAAAACAATCGTGATTGCGTAAGTAGCGGTGAGCGAAAGCGCAACAGCCTAAACCCCACTTTGCTTCGCAAGAAGCTTCGTGGGGGGTTGCGGGAGCCCGACGTGAGAGTCATTGAGGTAGCAGAACGGTATGGAATTGCCGACTATAAAGAGTGAAAGTCTCGTATGCGAAACCAAGATGACCTCTAGGGAATTCCCAAGTACCACGGAGTACGTGTCTCTGTGGGAATCCGGGGGAACCATCCTCCAAGGCTAAATATGGGTTAAGACCGATAGTGAACTAGTACCGTGAGGGAAAGGTTAAAAGAAGGGTGAGACACCCAGTGAAATAGAAACTGAAACTGTTTGCTAACAAGCCGAGAGAGCCCCTCCGCAAGGTCGGGGTGATCTCGTGCCTATTGAAGAATGAACCGGCGAGTTGTCTTATTACACAAGTCTAACCCCGTTAATTGGGGGAGGCAAAGCGAAAGCGAGTCTTAAAAGGCGAAATTAGTGTAATAGGAGAGACCCGAAACCGAGTGATCTAACCATGGACAGGGTGAACCCCGATTAAAATCGGGGGGAGGCCCGAACCCGTTGTCGTTGCAATGACATGGGATGATCTGTGGATAGTGGCAAAATACCAACCGAACTCGGAGATAGCTGGTTCTCCCCGAAAGGTCTATAGGGACCGCGGCCGAATGTTAATACTTTGCGGTAGAGCACTGGATGGGTTATCAAGGGTAACCGAGATAATTCAACCAAACTCCGAATTCAAAGTATTTAACGGCCAGACAGTCATATCGGGCTAAGCTGATATGGCGAAAGGGAAACATCCCAGACTTTCGTCTAAGGCCTCTAAATCTACTTTAAGTTTAAAAGGAAGTCATTTTCCATAAACAGCCAGGAGGTTGGCTCAGAAGCAGCCATCCTTTAAAGAAAGCGTAACAGCTCACTGGTCGACGGAAAAGGGCGCCTAAGATGTATCGAGGATTAAAAGTAGTGCCGAAGACAAAGATGTGCCGCAAGGCACGTGGTAGGGGAGCGTCCTATGTGCAGTGAAGTTGACCCGTAAGGGTTGGTGGAGCGCATAGGAGTGAGAATGCCGGTATGAGTAGCGCACAAGTCCGATGAGAATTCGGACCACCGAATACCCGAGGTTTCCGTCGCAAGGTTCGTCCACGACGGGTTAGTCGGTACCTAAGACGAGGCCAATTGGCGTAGTCGATGGATGAGTAGTCAAAATTCTACTATTTGGTTTAAGTCGCCAAAGCGTGCGTAGCACGCAGTGCACAGGGATTAGTCACATGGTACATAGGAAGAAATTTCTCTGTACGACGTACTATGAACTGTGTTCTGCATGCTGCGCATGCTAGCTGGGGGTTGACGAAAATAGATGAGTAAGGCCAGGAGGTGAAGCCTGGTGTAAGCTGTTAAATAGGTTCAGCTGGTAAATCCACTGAATTGATTAATTGAGCAGCGATGCAAAGTTCTGCGAAAGTGGGGCAATCTTACTTTATTTAATTTCTGAAAAAAGGCTCGCAGTTAGATTTGAATCAAGCCGTACCGCAAACCGACACAGGTGGGTTGGTCGAGAAGACTAAGGTGAGCGAGAGAAGGATGTTCCAGGAATTCGGCAAAAAAGTTACCCGTAACTTTGGGAGATGGGTTACCCCGATTTAATCGGGGTTGCAACTAAAGTTTACTAACCGACTGTTTATCAAAAACACAAGTCCCTGCGAAGCCGAAAGGCACGGTATAGGGGCTGACACCTGCCCAGTGCTGGTAAGTTAAGGGGAGGGGTGGTTACCGCAAGGTAATTGCTCTGAACTTAAGCTCCAGTAAACGGCAGCAGTAACTATAACTGTTCTACGGTAGCGAAGTTCCTTGTCGGGTAAGTTCCGACCTGCACGAATGGTGTCACGAGTTAGTAACTGTCTTGAACATTCACTCGGCGAAATTGCGTTGGCTGTGAAGACGCGGCCTAATTCCACCAGGACAAAAAGACCCCGTGGAGCTTTACTGCAGTTTGGCATTGCTTTCATATTTTTTAATTGTCAAGAATAGGAGGGAGATTCGTCACCAGTGTGATACCTCTCGTTGAAAAATGTGAGGCTAACCTAGTAGCGCTGGATACGCGTTAAGGGAAAGTGCTAGATGGGCAGTTTTACTGGGGCGGTACCCTGCTAAATTGTAACGCAGGGGTGCAAAGGTTGGCTTACCACGGATGGAAATCGTGGGGAAAGCATAAAGGTTTAAGCCAGCTTGACTGCGAGAGCGACGGCTCGAGCAGGTACGAAAGTAGGCCTTAATGATCCTCCGCTGCACATTGGGTGTGCACGGAGCTTAACGGATAAAAGCTACCCCGGGGATAACAGAGTAGTCGCGCCCGAGAGTCCATATCGACGGCGCGGTTCGCTACCTCGATGTCGGCTCATCACATCCTGGCGCTGGAGAAGGTGCCAAGGGTTGGTCTGTTCGCCCATTAAAGTGGTACGTGAGCTGGGTTCAGAACGTCGTGAGACAGTTGATTCCGATGACATATCGGGATGACATTTGAGCTGTCTCTCCCTTTAGACTTCTGAATATACATTGAGCGTGGAATGTTTTTCTTTTTGTCCAACGCGAAGTCGGATACTTCGCAATAAATATAGGGATATAAATCTGGCTATATGCTGGAAAGTCTTGCTAAATGATAATCTACTAGTATAGGATTTAGTTACTAGTAAAAATGGTTATCCTGAGATAATCAGCAGGAAAGACTAGATTATATGTTTCTTACGGACGATTATTTTGTCGGTTTCGTTGAAGGGGAGGGGATGTTCTATATAGGAATAGTACCTTCGAATGAGACGAAAAGTGGCTGGCAAATAATCTATTTCTTTAAAGTATCTCAAAATCCTGCCGGAAGGCAGGTGCTGGAAGAATTAAAGAAAAGATTATCTTGCGGCTATATCAAGGCAAATAGTCTATCCGATAAAACCGACAAGTCGCTTGCTTATGTAGTTAGAGACTTGCCGAGTATAAGAGACAGGGTTATTCCATTTTTTAATAACAAGTTTGTTGTTAAAAAAGATGCTTTTGAAAAATTCAAGAAAGTAATTAGTCTTGTAAGTGAAAAAAAGCATTTAACAAAAAACGGAATACAGGAGATTTTAGATATTGCTTATTCGATGAATACCCGAAAAAGAAGGGTATCCAAAGAGAAGGTTTTAAAATCTTTTATAATTTAGAATCCCCACAGGCCATACGCCGGACCCGCTTAAATATAAAATTGTTAGGCGAGGAAGATATGGTCGGACCCCGCAAGTGATTGCGGGAGCTAACGGGAACAAAAACTGGTTAGCCTAGGTAACAATAATGTCGGACTCTATCCGGTGGAATCGTTCGAGTCTTGAAGGGAGCTAGCCTCAGTACGAGAGGACCAGGCTGGAGGAATCTCTGGTGTGCCGGTTGTTACGTCAGTAGCATCGCCGGGTAGCTATATTCCTAAGGGATAACCGCTGAAAGCATCTAAGTGGGAAGCCCCCCCTAAGATTAGGACTCGTTTTAAGATCCCAGAAAGAACATCTGGTTAATCGGCTGGCAGTGGAAGGGCAGTAATGCCTTAAGCTTACCAGTGCGAATCGATCAAAGAAAATTTAGACTGCACCTTATGTGTAGTGGTCTTTCTCTTCAGTTTTCAGAGAACAACTTCAAACAGTGTTTGTTGGTTTGTTGTTGGTTTCTTTGCCGTCCTTTCTTACGACGAAGTCGCAAGCTTTGCTTTAGACGAAGTCGCAAGCTTTGCTTTAGACGAAGTCGCAAGCTTTGCTTTAGACGAAGTCGCAAGCTTTGCTTTAGACGA
>Ga0315273_10000392_pt1 | contig 45522 bp, 31 predicted proteins | sample YL17G02_0_MG_FD_205753 | JGI IMG/M metagenome (GOLD analysis project Ga0315273, IMG submission 205753) | Sediment microbial communities from Yellowstone Lake, YNP, Wyoming, USA - YL17G02_0 | ecosystem: Environmental > Aquatic > Freshwater > Lake > Sediment | place: USA: Wyoming | collected...
GTCCGCGCGATCACGCTCAACGTCTCCGGGTGCAGCCTCCCGAGCTGCGCGATCATCTCCTGGGTCAGCCCGTCCGACAGGTACTCCTGCTCCGGGTCTCCCGACAGGTTCGCAAAGGGAAGCACCGCCATCCGGATCGCCCGCCCGCCGCCGTTGCCCCGCCCGAGCACCCGGCTGCGAATCCCGCCCACGTCGAATCCGGCGAGGATCACGAGCGCTGACGACAGCACCGCCAGCGCCACCGGCCAGCGATGGGTGGCGAGGCTGGCCCGCCACCCCGGCCACGCAGCCGGCGCGCTACCGGTGAGCAGCGCCTCTAACGCCGATCGGACCTCGCCCGCCCGCTGGTACCGCTGCGCCGGCTCCTTCGCCAGGCACCGCTCGATGATGGCGGCAAGAGGAGGAGGTACACCTGCAGGCAGCGCCCTCGGCGGCTGGTTGAGGATCGCCGACGACACCTCGAATCCGGTCTCGCCGGCGAACGGCCGCTTCCCCGCCGCCATCTCGTACAGCACCACCCCCAGCGCCCAGACGTCCGAGCGCGCATCCGCCGGCTTTCCCCGCAACTGCTCCGGCGCCATGTACGCCAGCGTCCCGACGACCGCGCCGGCCTCGGTCAGCGACGCCTGCGTCAGCGTGGTTGCCGCCTCCAGGTCCCGCCCCACAAGCGGCTTCGCCAGCCCGAAGTCGAGCACTTTCGCCCGTCCCTCCGGCGTGACGATGACGTTGGCCGCCTTGAAGTCCCGGTGCACCACGGAGTGCTCGTGCGCGTGCGCGAGCGCGTCCGCCATCTGCTGCCCCAGGCGGATCGCCTGCTCCATCGGCAGCCGCCCCGCGGCGAGGCGATCGGCGAGGCTCTGCCCCGCCACCAGCTCCATGGCGATGTAGGCCTGACCCTCCGCCTCCCCCACCTCGTGGATCGTGCACACGCTCGGGTGGTTGAGCTTGGCGGCCATCCGCGCTTCCCGCAGCAGCCGCGCCCGCGCGGTGTCGACAGCAACCGCCGCGGCCGGCAGCACCTTCAGCGCCACCTCCCGCTCCAGCCGCGGGTCGCGCGCCCGCCACACCTCCCCCATGCCTCCCGCGCCAAGGCGCGAAAGCACCTGGTACGGACCGAACCGGGCGCCAACCTGCAGCGTCACGAGGTCGCTCCAGTTGGGCGCGGCGTGCCGGGCGGCGCCACCGGCAGGTTCATCTTCCGCAGCAGCGCCTGGAAGCGCGGCTCGGAGCGCAGGCCGTCGAAGATGGGCAGGCAACCGATGAATGGTAGGTTGGGTTCCCGATCCTCGTAGGCCCTCTCGAGCAGGTCGAGCGAGCGCGCAAGGTCTCCGGCCATCGCGTAGTTGCACGCGGCATCCCACACCGCAACGCTTCCGTACTTCGTCAGTTCCACCTCGGCGGCCCGCCGCAACGCTCCCGCGTAGCCCGATTCGGCGTAGCTCTGCTTGAGCGCCTCCGCGACATCCCCCCAGCCTGCCGATGCGTAGTAGTTCACCGCGGCCGCGATAGCGTCGGCGTGCCGCTGCTTCAAATGTTGGGCTAAGAAGACCATGGCCGAAGCCAGGAAGTTGCCTGGCTGCCTGCGGAGAACCTCGTTAGCCTGTCCGAGCGCCTGGTCGTAGCGCCGTGCGAGAATGAGGTCGCTCGCAAACAACAGCCGGTTACCCACGTCCAAGGGGTCGAGCGCCACGGCGCGCTCGATCTGCGGCAGCGCCTCGTCGGGCCGCCCGAGCATCATCAGGAAGTGCCCGTATGTACACCTCGCACCCTGGTTGCCAGGGTCAAGTTCCAGGGCCCGTTTGTACTCGCGCTCCGCGTCGGGGAAGTTCAAATCGGTCCAGGCAAGCACGTTCGCGAGACTCAAATGTGACTCCGCCAAGCTGTCATCGAGTTCGATGGCCTTGAGCGCGGCCGCCCTAGCCTTCTGGCCAGCCTCAGCAGCAGGTGCCCCGATAATCTGCCGCCTGCCGACCCAGACATTCGCCATTCCCGCGTAGGCAGCGGCAGACGCCGGGTCCTTCGCCAGCGCCCGCTGGAAGTACTCTTCGGCCGTGTCGAAATCGGCCGCTGTCATCCTCCCCAGGTGGTAATTCCCTTTGAGGCAAAGCTCGTAAACCTCCGGATCGACCGTCTTCGCGCCCGCCAGGCGCGCTTGCTCCGCGGGCAGCAGCTTGAGGGCGAGCGACTCGGCGACCTTGCGGGCGACGTCGCTCTGCAAGGCGAGAATCCCTGACATCTCCCGCTCAAAGATGTCGCCCCAGAGTTGCGTCTGATTGCCCACCCGGATCAGCTCCGCGGTGATCCGGATGCGCGAGCCCTCGCGCTGCGCGCTCCCCTCCAGCACGTACTCCACGCCCAACTCGCGCCCGATCTGGTCGATGGGGGTCTCGCTCTTCTTGTACTGCATCACCGAGGTGCGCGCGATCACGCTCAACGACCCCGGGTGCAGCCGCCCGAGCTGAGAGATCATCTCCTGCGTCAGCCCGTCCGACAGGTACTCCTGCTCCGGGTCGCCCGAGAGATTCGCGAAGGGAAGGACAGCCATGCGGATCGACCGGCCGTTGCTCCCGCCGAGGAACCGGCTGCGCAGGCCGCCGACGTCGAGACCGGCAACGACGACGAGCACGGACGAGGCCACCGCCAGCACCACCGGCCACCGATGGGCCACCAGCATCGCCCGCCACCCCGGCCACGCCGCCGGCGTGCTCCCCGTCTGTAGCGCCTCCAGCGCCGACCGCACCTCCCCAGCCCGCTGGTACCGCTGAGAAGGCTCCTTCGCAAGGCACCGCTCGATGATCGTCCCCAGCGGCTGCGGCACCCCCGCCGGCAGCGCCCGCGGCGGCTGATTCAGGATCGCCGAAGACAGCTCGAACCCGGTGTCGCCAGCGAACGGCCTGCGGCCACCGGCCATCTCGTACAGCACCACCCCCAGCGCCCACACGTCGCTGCGCGCGTCCGCCGCCCGCCCACGCAATTGCTCCGGCGCCATGTACGCCAGCGTCCCGACGACTGCGCCCGCCTCGGTGAGCGACGCCTGGGTCAACGTGGTCGCCGCCTCCAGCTCCTTGCCCAGCAGCGGCTTCGCCAAGCCGAAGTCGAGCACCTTCGCCCGTCCCTCCGGCGTGACGATGACGTTCGCACTCTTCAAGTCCCGGTGCACCACGGAGTGCTCGTGCGCGTGCGAGAGCGCGTCCGCGATCTGCTGACCCAGGCGGATCACCTGCTCCTGGCTCAGTCGGCCCGCGGCGAGCCGGTCGGAGAGAGCCTGCCCCGCCACCAGCTCCATCGCGATGTACGCCTGGCCTTCGGCCTCCCCGACCTCGTAGATCGTGCACACGTTCGGGTGGTTGAGCTTCGACGCCATCCGCGCCTCGCGCACCAGCCGCGCCCGCGCAATGTCGTCCGCGACCGCGGCGGCCGGCAGCACCTTGAGCGCCACATCCCGCTCGAGCCGCTCGTCCCGCGCCCGCCATACCTCGCCCATCCCGCCCGCACCCAGCCGCGAGACGATCTCGAAGGCCCCAAAGCCTTGTCCGGGAGCCAGTGGCATGTCTGTCCGATCCCGCACCATACTATCCGAGACGAGCCATACCTGGGAGCCTCCACTCCCGCGACGGCGGCTTTCGACGGGCAGCGGCTCGCTCCTCCTGTTAACCGACCGCGAGGCTGGAGCGTGATAACGGGTGACGGCGGCGGCGCGGCGACGCGCCCGCCGGCCGGTCGAGAGGAGGGACACCACATGGAGATGTTCTTCGGTCCGGGTCTCGCGGTGATCAGCCTGTTCGCGGCCGTCGTTCTGGTGGTCCGCGCGGTGCTCGCCAACCGCCACTTGATGCGCGAGTCGGAGGTGCGGCTCCAGCTCCACACGCGGCTGATCGAGAAGTTCGGCACCTCGCCTGAGCTCGTCGAGTACCTGCGCTCCGATGCGGGCCGGGCATTCCTGACGCCGCCGCCGGCGGAGAAGGCGGCGCCGTACCGCCGAATCCTCGGCTCGGCGCAGGCCGGCATCGTGCTCGCCTTCGTCGGCGGCGCGATCTGGGCGCTGCGCGGCGGCGACCCTCACCAGGCCGAGCGCGCCGCCTTCGCGATGTCGGTGTTCGGCGGCATCATCCTGGCGCTCGGTCTCGGCTTCCTGGCCTCGTCGGCGCTGGCGTATGTGCTGTCGGCACGCTGGGGGCTGTTCAACGGGAAGACCGGGCCGGCGGAAGAGGTCCAGTAGGCTACGATGCCTTCCTTGGTCGTCCCGAACACCGAGACGGGAGCGGAGCTCGCCGCCGGCGACCGCGGCCGGCCGTCGCAGGCCCCCGCGACGGCGGCGCGCGCCGGGCTCGGCGAGGCGGCGTTCGCAGCCCTGTTCGAGCGCACCGCGCCGGCGCTGCGCGGCTACCTCGCGCGGGTCTCGGGAAGCCGCACCCTGGCGGACGACCTGCTGCAGGAGGCCTACCTGCGGCTGCTCCGCTCGGGGTTCGTCGGGAGCAGCGACGACCACGCCAGGAGCTATCTGTTCCGCATCGCCACCAACCTGCTGCGCGACCACTACCGGCGCCGGCGCCACGACACGGCGGAGCTCGCCGAGCAGGCGACGTCGCCGGCGGAGGCCGCCCCGATCGAGCTGCGCCACGACTTCGGCGCCGTCTTCGCCGCGCTGCCGGCGCGCGAGCGGGCAATGCTGTGGCTCGCCTACGTCGAGGGGTCGAGCCACCGGGAGATCGCGGCGGCGCTGCACGTCAAGGCGGCGAGTATCAAGGTCATGCTGTCGCGGGCGCGCTCGCGCCTCGCCGTGTTGCTGCGCGAGCGGGGGATGGCACCGGATGCCCGGAAGGAGGGAGAGCGATGAGCACCGAGTCGTGCGAACGGGAGCCGGCGGTCCTGCGAGCCGTCGCGGCCGGCTCGTGGCCGGCGGAGCTGCGGGCGCACGTACGCTCGTGCGTCGCATGCGGCGAGGCGGCGCTGGTCGCGGAGGCGCTGCGCGCGGAGGCGGCGGTGGCTGCGGCCGAGCCGCTCCCCGAGGCCGGTGGCGTGTGGCGGGAGTTTCTCCGCGACGGCCGCCGGCGCGCGATCGAGCGTGCCGCCTGGCCGATCACCGTGATGACGCGCATCGCGCTCGGCGCCTGCGCCGTGGCCGCCGTCGCGGTGGCGGCGGCGTCGTGGCCGGTGCTGTCCGAGCAGCTCGCCGGCTTTGCCCGCACGCTCGTCTCGCCCGCGGCCGCCGGCGCCGGCGGGGTCACGGTCGCGATCTTGTCGATCGCCACGGCGATCACCGTGTCGGCGGCGATCGCCCTCTTCGAGTCCTGGGCCGGCGAGTAGAAAGGCCGGGGCGCCGTCCGGCCGAGCCCGCTGTCGAGATGTAAAGGCGGAGCTTGCCTCCGCCCTTGACCCCGGCGAGCTTCGAGCGATGAAGGGGCCAGGCACGCTGGCCCCCTACACGGACTCCGGTGTGCCTGCTGGAGCGCCTACTTCCCCGCCTTCGCGGCGGCCTCCAGGTCCTGGAGCATCGTGGTCAGGCTGCGCTTGTTGACGTCGTCGGGCGCCTGTGCCAGAGCGGCCTTCGCGGCCTTGAGCGCGTCCTGCGTGCGGCCGACCGCCGCGTAACCGCGCGCCAGGCCGACGTTGACCGGCCACACGTTCGGGTGCCGCCTGGCGTTCATCTCGAACACTTTGAGCGCCTTCTCCTTCTCGCCCTGGGCGATGAGCTGGCGGCCGTAGGCGTGCAGGTCCATCACCCCGGCGGTCGGGTGCTCGAGCGCCTTCTGGTCGGTCTTCTCGGCGTCGGCGGCGAGACCGTTGGCCGCCTGCAGGTCGGAGAGGGTGCGCAGCGTCGTGAAGTTCTCCTGCCCGACGAACTGCCGGCTCACGGCGGCTTGCGCCCAGGTCAGCCCCTCCTTGAGGTTGGTCTTCCTGTCGAAGCAGAACCGCGCCGCCTGCTCCCACCCCTGCCAGGTGAACCCCGGCGAAGTGCGCAGCTCGCGGCGCAGGTTCTCGACGTAGAGGTCCACCGCATTGTCGACGGTGATCGTCCACGGCACCTCGAGCAGCTCCCACTTCAGCGCGGCCGTCGCCTTGTCGAGCCCGCGGTCGGTGAACTCGTAGGTCAGCCAGTGGTGGTACTCGCTGGCGACCGGCTTGACCTTGACGCGGAGCTGGTCCTCGGCGGAGTCGTAGAAGAAGCTGCCCCACGATGTCGAGTTTTTCGAGAAGATGATCGTCCACTCGTCCTGGCCCGGGATCATGAACAGGCCGTACGAGCCGGCGGGCAGCGGCTGCCCCTCGATCTTGACGTCGCGGGACACCGAGAACACCGTGTTCTCGTTGGCGCCGGCGCGCCAGGGACACTGGTCGCCGCAGGTGCCGAACCCCAGGTTGGCCATCCCATACGGGACCAACTGCCCCCAGATCTTGCCCTTGCGGTCCGTGCCGTCGGGCGCCGTGACCTTCGGGCTGTTGTAGGCGATGCTCACCTCGACTAGTCCGATCGACAGCGACGCCGACGCTTTCGGGTTGTTGCCGTCGGGCGGCAGCGTCACCGACTGCGCCTGCAGCGCGGTGGCCGCGGCGAACGCGAGCGCTGCCGCTGTGGCGGTGTGGATGACGAATCTCGTGGTCATGGACCCCTCCCTCGATGCGCACTGGGTTGTACGCACGTGTCGAGGCGAGGGTTCAGCGGGGCGTGATCAAGCGCGCAGGGCCCGGCCGATCGCCCGCACTGCGTGCTCCGCGACGTCGGTCGGGACGCCGGCGAAGCACAGGCGCATGAAGCCGGGCTCGGCAGCGCGGCACGCCTCGCCGGGGGTCAGGTTGACGTTGGCCTCGTCGAGTAGGCGCCGCCACAGCGCGCGCTCGCCGTCCCACGTCGGCGCGGGCAGGAAGGGGCGCAGGTCGCAGAGCAGGAAGAACCCGGCCTCGGACGGCAGGTAGGCGATCCCCTGCGCGTCGAGCGCCGCAGCGACGCGCCGGTAGGCGGCGCCAAGGCGGGAACGCATCGCGGACACGTAGCCGTCGACCCAGGCGTCGTCGGCGACGAGGGCGCCGAGAACGTGCTGCGTGTCGCCGGAGCAGCACGCCCAGTAGGCGAGCGCCTCGACCGCCCGCATCACCGCCTGGTTCTCGCTGAGCAGCACGCCGCAGCGTAGCCCGCTGGCGGCGAAGTCCTTGGAAAACGCCCAGACGACGTGCACGCGGTCGCCGAGCGACGGCCGCACCTTGGTGCAGCTCGTGAACGGCCGGTCGCCGAACACCGACAGCGCGTAGACCTCGTCGACCACCAGGTGCACGCCCGTGCCCGCCGCCCAGCGCACCACCGACTCCACCTCGGCCGCCGTGTAGACGCGCCCGAGCGGGTTGTTGGGCGACGTGAGGACCAGCGCCTTCACCGGCCGGCCGGCGGCCGCAAGCGCCGCGTCGAGCCTCTCCGAGGTAAGACGAAAGCCGTCGGCGCTCGCGCAGTGCACCGGGACGATCGCGAGCTCGTCGCGGGTCTCGAAGTCCGGCCAGAACCCGGCGTAGCTCGGGGTCGGCACCAGCACGCCGTCGCCGGGGTCGGCGAGCGCGTGGAGCAGGATCTCGAGCACCGAGCCTGCCCCCGCGAGCACCGCGACCTGCTCCGGGAGCGGCGCGCGGCCGAGGAACGTCCGCCCCATGAAGCGAGCGAGCGGCCGCCTGAACGCGAGCGACCCGGTCATCGTGTCGTAGCCGAGCGCGCTCGCCGGCACCGCGCGGCACGCCGCCATCTTCGGCAGCAGCAGGTCGGCGACCAGCTTGTTCTCGGCGATGCACAGGGAGATGTAGCCGTCGGGCCGCGCCACCGGGTCGTAGCCCTCCGCCGCGCGCCGGAAGTGCTCGAGCAGGTACTCCGCCTCGGGCGGGTGCTCGACGAGCCGCCGCCCGCGGCGGGACAAGAGGGCGCAATCGGAACGGTCAGCTCCGGTCATGTACGGAGCATAGCAACCGTTGCCGGTCACCGGTTGCCCGGCATGGGCCAGCTCCAGGGCTCAGCGGACCATGACCAGCAACGTCACCGTTCCCGTGCCGTCCGCCAAACCGGTCAGCGCCTTGCCGAGGACGCAGCCGGTTGGGGTGCGGGAGCCGGCGCGCATGGCGTGGCCCGGCGTGGCGGCCGCGACCAGCATGTCACCGGGCCGAATGGCGCCGTTCTCGGCCGAGGCCTTGACCGGCACGACGCCGACGACCGCGAGCGGCACCTTGCCCTCCCTGGACTGCCTCTCGCCACCGCCGCCGACCATGCCGGGCGCCGTGGAGTAGACGCCGACAACGCTCGCCTGGTACGCCTCGACGCTGCGGATCAGGCGGCCGTCGGCGCCGATCGCCAGCACGTCGCCCGGCTCGAGGCCCTCGCGGCCCGGGAGCATCTCGGCGAAGTCGGCGCCTGGCGTCTCGACGCCTCCATAGGCGAACACCTTCCCGACGCCGTCAACGCGAAACACTGCGTACCCTACCCCCGTGGGCCAGGCATCGATCAGGGTGGCGTTGGGACCGCGATTCCCCACGGCCTGCAGCGCGACCTGGTTGCCGCCGCTCACGGCGCGAACGCCGATGCCGCTGCTCGACTGTCCATCGACACCACCGTTCGCGAATACCTTTCCCGTGCCGTCGACGCGGAAGGCAGGGCCCGTGTAGCCTTCCGGCCAAGCGTCGATCAGAGTAGCTCCCGCCCCCGCGCCGCCAACGGCCTGGAGCGCAACCTGAGTGCCGGCGCTCACCGCGCGAACGGCGATGCCGCTTTCGGACCGTCCCTCGACACCACCGTTCGCGAACGTCTTCCCGTTGCCGTCGACGCGAAAGGCCGCGCCTCCGTAGCCTGCGGGCCAGGCGTCGATCAGCGTCGCCCATTCTCCCGCGCCGCCGACTGCCTGGAGGGCAGTCTGGTTGCCGCCGCTCACCGCGCGAACACCGATGCCGCTGCTCGACTGTCCTTCGACACCACCTTTCGCGAACACCTTCCCCGTGCCGTCGACGCGAAAGACGGAGCTCCCGGACTCAGTCTCCCAAGCATCGATCAGGGTGGCGTTCGGCCCGGCTCGACCGACCGCCTGCAGCGCCGGCTTGTAGCTCTCCGTCACGGCCCGGATGCCAATGCCGGTGTGTGACTTGCCCTGGATGGCGCCACACGGCGGCTCGTCACTGATTATGCCACAGGAGCTGGTGTTTTCGGCGACAAAGGCGGTGCCCCAGCCAGAGGTCCCCACCTTCATCACCGCTTTGTTAGAACCGGCATTAGAGACTCCCTCCCAGGGTAGACTCAGACCATCCGCCTGCCAACGTAACGCGCTGCCGTCGGTGCCGAGCACCTGGCCCCAACTCCCGTTGGCCGCGGCGAGCTTGCTCTGGGTGATCACGCCGTCGAAGATCATGCCGCCGGTGATGCCGCCCGTCGCGATGAAGAGGTTGGCCTCGCCCGAGGTGGCGCCGCCCGCCAGCCCGCCGCCCGCCGCTGTCTTCACCGCGGTGATGTCGCCGTTGGCCAGCGGCTGCCACGCCACCGTGGTGCCCGCCGGGGTCGCGGCCTCCGCGCTCACGCCACCCGTACCCGCGGGCACCGTCATCAGCACCTGGCCGGCAGTGCCGGAAGGTTGGATTTTCGCCGGCGCGACGCTCGCATCGGCGACCCCGAGCGGGGATGCCGCGGTGCCGTCGCCGGTCAGCGTGGCGTCGTGTTGCACGTTTGCACTGCCGAGCAGCGAGTCCTTGTAGGTCATCTCGAACGTGGTGGCGTCCTGCGAGGTGTTGGCGACACCGGAGCCGTAGGCGATCACCTTGCCGGTGCCCGAGATCACTTCCACCTCGAGCCGTGTGTTCTCCGTGGAGGTCGTCTTGAAGTAGTCCTTGAAGGCCAACTGACGTTGGGAGAACTCGCGCACCTGGATGTCCGCGCTCCCCTGGTCGGTGCCGTTGCCGTCGAAGGCCGTCACCCGGACGGTCACGGTGTGGCCGGTGGTCTCGACAAAGCCGAAGTTGAAACGGAACTCGGAGTCGGCGGTGGGGAGCGTCTGGTACACCCCGAGGACCTGGGTCTTCTCGCCCGCGCCGATCGCGAACGAGGCGGGCACACCGGCGAAGTCCTGGCCGACCGAGTCCTTCTCCCCCGCACCGACCGCTTGCGAGAACACCCGCGAGGTGACGGCGAGCTTGGCCGGGCAGGTGACCCGCAGCGCGCCGAAGGCGGTCTTGTGGAACAGGGTGTCGACGATGTTCTCGATCGCCTCGGTGTCGCCGGGCTCGATCATGACGTCGACCGACGGCGGGCTGGTGTTGACGGTGTTGCGCTCGAGGAAGTAGATCCGCGCGGTGGCGACCTCCGCCCCCGGGTTGTGGATCCAGACGGTCGTGTACCAGCTCGACGTGCCGGCGCCCGCCTGGCGGCCGACCATCGGGAGAAAGACGTCCGAGCCTGAGAAACCGGCGAAACTCGACGCCGCGATGAGCAGGGCGCTGGCCGCGGCGACCAGGCCGGCAGTGATGGTGGTTCGCATATTCATCCTGTCCTCCTAGTACCCTGTCTGTGGCGCCGGCGCGCGCTCCCTCTGGGCGCGCCGCGCCAGCGCCGGATGGGTCGCCCACTCGATGCCGGCCGCCTCTCCTTGGCCGAAAGCGTCAGGTGTGAGGTAGTAACCGCGCTCGGCCTCGGTCTTCTCCTGCTCGGCGGCGAACGGGTGCGCCTGCACCCACGCGTCGTTGCGCCGGGCGGTGACCAGCCACGAGACCTCGACGTCGGCGAGGTTCGTCCTGATCGTGAAGCGGTTGGCCTCGATCTGCCGCTCGACGATCGCCTGCGCGAAGCGCCCGATGCAGGTGAGCTGGTAGCGGAAGTCGGTGTTGACCGCCTCGAACCAGTCGGGGAGCTGCACGACCGCGACGCCCTCGTCGTCGGTCGTCACGTTGCCGGAATAGACGTTGAGCACCTCGCTCGACTCGACGGCCGCGTGAACCAGCACGCGGTTCGCCGGATCGAGCGGGTGGTCAATCACGGAGTTGCTGATGCCGCCGCTGACGCTGAGGTTGCCGAGGATCGCGACCCTGCCGGCGAAGTGCCCGGCCTCGCCCGTGCTGCTCGCCCCGTAGATCGCCCACGCGAGCGCGCCGTTCGCCACGCCCGCGGTGCCGATGCCGTTGGTGTACCCGCTCTCTCCCCAGATGCCGGTCGCGCCCTCCCCGCGAACGCCGAACAGCTCGCCGACGCCCAGGACACCGGTGTCCTCGGCGCTCGACGCCGTCACGCCGAACCCCGACGTGCTGCGTGCGTCGATCGCTGCCCCGCTGTTGCTGTTGGCCCACAGCGACGTGTCGGCGTTCGCCCACAGCGTCAGTGCGCGACCGGCGCCCTCGTTCGTGATCGAGCAGACCTCCGACCCGATCGGGCTCGCCGCCGCCACGCCGACTTTGCCCAGAAAGGTGCCGGCGGCGCCGGTGCCGCCGACAGCCACGACCCCGCGGCCGGCGGTGACTGTCCCGAGGCTGAGGAGATCCCCCTCCTGGTCGACGACAAAGACCCTGCCACTCGCGTTGCTCCCGCTGAAGACGGCGGCGTTGGTCACCGAGCTGTCGTTCACGGCCTCGACGGCCCCCCAGCCGAAGACGTGGCTGAGGCCTAGGACACCGGCGCCGTTGGTGTTCTCGCCCAGGACACCGGGACAGCAGGTGGCGCTGCCTCTGCCCACGAGCCCCGCCCCGGCGCCGGTATTGGCGACCATGAAAGCCGGCGAGCTGGACGAGATCGAGCGGTCGAACGGCAAGGTCACTCCCGCCGGCTCCACCCATACGAGGTTGGTGCCGGTGGTTCCCAGCACCTGGCCGCTCGTCCCGCCGGGCGCGCTCAGCTTCTCCTTGATGATCGACCCCGAGACGATGTTCCCGGTGACGACCGAGTTCAGGGTCAGCTTCGTGTTCGTCACCGAGTTGTTGGCGATCTTGTAGGTCGTCACGCTGCCGTTTCCCAGCATCGCCTCGGTGACGCCGCCGGCGGCGATCGCGACCTGATCGGCGGCCACGCTGATCCCGGCGCCCGCGCCGATGTCCAAGGTCACGGCACCGGACGTGCCGCCGCCGGTCAGGCCCTGCCCCGCCGTGACGCCGGTGATCCCCGGCGTGGCGTTCTCCGCCAGCACCCGCGGCGGGTAGGCCATCTCGAATGTCGTCGGGTCCTGCGAGGCGTTGGCGATCCCGGAGCCGTAGGCGATCACCTTGCCGGTGCCCGAGATCACCTCGACCTCGAGCCGGGTGTTCTGCGTGGAGACGGTGGGGAAGTGATCCTTGAACGCGACCTGGCGCTGGGAGAACTCCCTCACCTGGAAGTCCTTGAACCCCTGATCGGCGCCGTTGCCGTCGAGCGCCCGTACCCGCACGTTCGCCGTGTGCCCGGTGGTTTCGACGAAGCCGAAGTTGAAGCGCAGCTCCGAGTCGGCGGCAGGCAGCGTCTGGTAGGTGCCGAGAATTTGAGTCCTCTCGCCGGCGCCGATCGCGAACGAGGCGGGTACGCCCGCGAAGTCCTGGCCGACCGAGTCCTTCTCGCCCGCGCCGACGGCCTTGGAGTAGACCCGCGAGGTCACGGCCAGCTTCTGGGTGGCGCAGGTCACTCGGAGGGCGCCGAACACCTGCTTGTGGAATAGCGTGTCGACGATGTTCTCGATCGCCTCGGTGTCGCCCGGCTCGATCATGACGTCGACCCACGGCGGCGTGAGATTGACGGTGCCGCGTTCGAGGAGGTAGATCCTCGCCGTTGCGAACTCCGCTCCCGGGTTGTAGATCCAGACGGTGGTGTACCAGTTGGAGGTGCCGGCCCCGGCTTGCCTCCCCACCATCGGCAGGAAAACGTCCGACCCGGAGAACCCCGCGGGAGCGGTCGCCGCGATCAGCACGCAGGCGATGGCGGCGAGAGTGCTTGCGGTAGCTGTGGTTTGCGTTTTCATCGTGTCCTCACTCTCGGATGGCCGACTCGCTGCCCCGCGGGCGGGCGGCCGCACGGGTTCGCGAGGGCCCTAGCAGTGACTCAGCGGACCATGACCAGGATCGTTACGGTGCCGGCACCGTCCGACAGGCCAGTCAGCGCCTTGCCGAGCAAGCAGCCGATCGGAGTGCGCGAGCCGGCCCGCATGGCATGCCCCGGCATACCCGAGGCGACGAGCAGGTCGCCCGGTGCGATCGCACCGTTTTCGGCAGAGGCCTTGACTGGCACGACGCCGACGACCGCGAGCGGCACCTTGTCTTCTGTGGACTGCCCCTCGCCGGCGCCGCCGATGACGCCGGGCGCGGTCGAATAGACGCCTACAACGCTCGCCTGGTACGCCTCGACGCTGCGGATCAGGCGGCCGTCGGCACCGATCGCGAGTACGTCGCCTGGCTCGAGCCCCTCACGTGCCGGCAACATCTCCGCGAAATCCGCGCCTCCGGGATTGAAGCTCCCTGCGGCGTAGACGTTCCCGGTGCCATCGACCCGGAAGCGGCGACTGCTCGTCCAAGCGTCGATGAGGACGCCGCCGGCGGCCCCGACCGCCTGCAACGCCACCTGTGTGTCGCCACTCACGGCCCGCACCGCGATGCTACTTGCGGAATAGCCTTCGACGCCATAGGACGAGCTGCTGTTCCCGTAGACCCCCTTGCCACTTTCGCTGGACCCATGGACGCCGGTTCCGCCCGGGCTCTCGCCCCAGACCCCAGAGCTGAGATTCCCGGATGCGTAACCTTGAACGCCGCGGCCGGCATAACCCGTTGCTTCCCCGCCAATGCCCTTGCCAGCCGTCGCGCTTGTAGTGACGGAAAAGGGAATTGGATCGCTGACCGACTTGGCGAACGGCAGCTTCAGACTGTCGTCCTGCCACACAAGCGCAGTGCCGTTGGTGCCCATGACGCTTCCGGCCCACTGACCGCCCGAGACGTTGAGCTGCGCGGGGCCGACTGCGTTCATGGCGATGTCGTAGGTTCCCACCGAGCCATTGGCGATCTTGTCACTGGTCACCGAGTTATCAGCGAGGTTGGCGTTGCTGACGCCGCCGTTCGCGATCGCCAGGTTGGCGTCGCCGGAGGTGACGCCCCCGGTGAGGCCCGATCCCGCCGCGGTGTTGACCGCCGTGATGTCGCCGGCCGCTGGCGTCTGCCAGACGGCAGCACCGGCGCTGGTCGTCAGAACCTGACCGTTGCTGCCGGCCGCCACCTCGCTCGCGGCCACGCACCCCGCGCACGCGAGGTCGGTCGCGGCGCCGCCCTTGGAGGAGGCCCCAGCGTAGTTGAACGCGACGTCGTCGGCGGTCACCGTCCCGTTGGCGATCTGCGCGCTCGTGACCGCGTTGTTGGCGATGTCGCCGGTCTTCACCTGACCGTCGTAGATGTTCTCCGACATCACCACATCCTCGCCGAGCATCGAGGTGAGCACGCCTCCCTCGGCGATGCGCAAGCTGACTTCGCCGGATGCCGCTCCGCCGGCGAGTCCGGAGCCCGGCGCCGTAGTCACCCCGGTGATATCGCCGTTCGCCGGCGTCTGCCACACCAGCGCGCTGCCGTCGGTGCCCAGGACTTGTCCCGCGGCGCCGCTGCTGGCGGCGAGTCTTGTCTTGGAGACGGAGCTGGCGGCGAGGTCGGCTTCCGCGACACACCCCGTGCACGCGACATCGCTAGCGGCGCCGCCCTTCGAGGTGGAGCCGGCGTAGTCGAACGCCACGTCGTCGCCGGTCACCGTCCCGTTGGCGATCTTGGCGCTCGTCACCGCATCGCCCGCGAGCTCGTTCATTCCCACCTGACCGTCCTGGATCTTCGCAGACGTAATTGCGTTGTCCGCGATCGCTGGGTTGGGGTAGGTGCCGGCCAGCGAGCCGCCGGCCGCGCCGCTGGGCGGCAGCGCGGTCGGAGCGCCAGAGAGCTTCGCGTACGCGATCCCGGACGCGACCTTGCCGTCGGTCACCGCCCCGTCGGCAAGCTGTGCCGAGCCGACGCCTTGGTTGGCGATGCCAACCGTCACCGCGCCGCTCGTGCCGCCGCCAGTCAAGCCAGTTCCAGCGGTGACCGCCGTGATGTCGCCGGCCGGCAGCGGCTGCCAGGCGACCGTGGTGCCGGCGAGCGCCGTCGCGCCGTCGCCCGGCGCCGGGCTGCCCGAAGCCACCGTCGTCAGCACCTGACCCGCGGTGCCCGACGGCTGGATCTTCGCCGGCGCGATGCCGCCGGCCGCCAGGGACACCCCGTCCGCGGTGACCACGATCCCCTCGCCCGCGCCGACGTCGAGCGTCACGACGCCGGACGTGCCGCCACCCGTCAGGCCTTGCCCCGCGGTGATTCCGGTGATCCCGGGCGCGGCGTTCTCCGCCAGCACCCGCGACGGGTAGGCCATCTCGAACGTGGTCGGGTCCTGCGAACCGTTGGCGATCATGGAGCCGTAGGCGATCACCTTGCCGGTCCCGGAGATCACCTCCGCTTCCAGCCGCGAGTTCTCGGTGGAGACGGTCGGGAAGTGGTCCTTGAACGCCATCTGCCGCTGCGAGTACTCGCGCACCTGGTAGTCCTTGGAGCCCTGGCTCTGCCCGTTGCCGTCGTAGGCGGTGACGCGCACGGTGACGGTGCGCCCGGTGGTCTCGACGAAGCCGAAGTTGTACCGGCACTCGGAGGTCTCGCCGGGCAGCGTCTGGTGGGCGCCGAGAACCTGCGTCTTCTCGCCGGCGCCGATGGCGAACGAGGCGGGCACCCCGGCGAAGTCCTGCCCGACCGAGTCCTTTTCTCCCGCGCCGGCGGCCTTGGAGTACACCCGCGAGGTGACGGCCAGCTTCGTCGGGCAGGTGACGCGCAGCGCGCCGAACGCCGACTTGTGGAACAGCGTGTCGACGACGTTCTCGATCGCCTCGGTGTCGCCCGGCTCGATCATGACGTCGACCCACGGCGGGTTGGTGTTGACGGCGTTGCGCTCGAGGAAGTAGATCCGCGCCGTGGCGACCTGGGATCCCGGGTTGTGGATCCAGACGGTCGTGTACCAGTTCGAGGTGCCGGCGCCGGCCTGCCTGCCCACCATCGGCAGGAAGACGTCCGAGCCGGAGAAGCCGGCGAGTGCGGTGGCCGCCACGAGCGCACAGGCGATCGCGGCGAAGGTGCGAGCGGTGGCGGTGGCTGGGATCCTCATCGTGTCCTCCAGGCGCGCCTCGGGTCCTCCGTAAGCGCGCGGCCAGGCGGACGGGCGGCGTGGACCGCGGCCGTCTCACCTGGAAGCTCGTTCATGAGAGGACGCTACGGAGACCTGAGAGCGCCGAGAACGCATGTTCATGCGAGGGTGCGACAATGGGGACCGAAAGACGCCCCGTGCCTCGACTGCATCGCCCCCTCCTCGCGGCCTTCCTCGCCGCCGCCGTCGCGGCGCCGGCGGCGGCCGAGCGACTGGCGGTGCACGCGCTCACCGCGGCCGACGGACTCGCCGGCGACTGGATCACCACGGTGTACCGCGACTCGCGCGGCTTTCTCTGGGTCGGCACCGCCACGGGTCTCTCGCGCTTCGACGGCAGCGTGTTCGTCAGCTACTCGACGCGCGACGGCCTGCCCGACTCCAACGTGCGCAGCGTCTTCGAGGACCACAGCGGCGCCATCTGGGTCGGCACCGACGGCGGTCTGGTGCGCATGTTGCCGACGCGCGACGCGGCCGGCCGCATGTTCGAGCCGTTCGCGCTGCCCGGCGCGCGCGGGGTGAACGCGATCGTCGAGGACCGCACGCGCGCGCTCTGGGTCGCGGCGGGCGAGCGGCTCTTCCGTCTCGAGGGGGATGACGCGGCCGGGCGCCGCTTCGCCGCCGTCGATGCCCCGCTGCACTGGCTGCCCACGTGGATCCACGGGGTGGACGCGTTGGCCGCGGGCGCCGACGGCAGCCTTTGGGTCGGCACCTCGGTCGAGCTGCTGCGGCGCGCCCCCGATGGGAGATGGGTCACGTACACGGCCCCGCCGCTCGCCGATCCGGAGCACCCGACCTCGGCCGTCGAGGCGCTGCTCGTCGACGGCAACGGCACGCTCTGGGTGGCGGGGCGCGGCGTCGTCGCGATCACGCTCGAGCAGCAGGAGGCGATGCAGCCCGGCAGCGCCGCAGTCGGGCGTGCCTTCGCCGGCGTTCCGGCCGCCGGCTGGGGGAGCCTGGCGGCCGGCGGCGACGGTACCGTCTGGGGCGCCACCCTCGGCAGCCTGTATGCCTTCCGTGCCGCCGGGCCGGTCCGCGTGGGTCGCGATGCCGGGTTGCTCGTGGACTCGGTGACCTGCGTCGGCGAGGACAGCATGGGCAACCTCTGGCTGGGCACGGACTCCCTCGGGCTGATGCGCGTCGACGCGGCCGGCTTCACCAGCATCACCACGGCCGACGGGCTTCTCTCCGCGAGCATCGCCGCCGTGGCGCCTGACGGCGGGGGCGGCGTCTTTCTCGTCGGCTATCCCGCGTGCACCTCGATCCACCACGTCACGGGCGGCGCTGTCGAGGCGGCGCGATGGCGCCTTCCGGCCGATATCCGGTACCTCGGCTGGGGCTCCAATCAGGTCACGCTGCGCGACAGCCGCGGCGAGTGGTGGGTGCCCACCGGCGACGCGCTGCTTCGTTTCCCCGCGGCCGCTCGCTTCGCCGACCTCGGCACGCGCGACCCGATCGCGCGCTACGACGCTCGCAACGGCATGGGCGACAACGAGGCGTTCCGCCTGTTCGAGGACTCGCGCGGCGACCTCTGGCTGGGCGTCTTCCGCGTGGGCCTGGTTCGCTGGGAGAGGAGCACCGGGACGTTCCACCAGCTCAGCGACCGGATAGGCGTCGGGCAGGCCGGCTGGGCCGCCACGGCGTTCGCGGAGGACGCCACCGGCGCGGTCTGGGTCGGCCTGCCGACCGGCGGCGTGGCACGGTTTCGCGGCGATCGCTGTGACCTCTTTCCCGCCGGCTCCGACCTGCCCCGCGGGGTCGTCGCTGCGCTACTCGTCGATCACACCGGCATGCTCTGGGTCGGCAACATGAACTCCGGACTGCTGCGCACGGACGACCCGGCGGCGGCGCGGCCCGTGTGGCGGCGCTTCACCAGCGCTGACGGCCTGGCGAGCGACGGGGTCATGTGCCTCGTCGAGGATCGCTACGGCCGCATCTACGTCGGCACCCGGCGGGGCGTCGACCGGCTCGACCCGACGGGCGGCGTGACCGCCCACTTCGACACCGCCAACGGTCTCGTCAACAACAACCTGGTGGCGGCGTGCCGTGACGACGCAGGCGACCTCTGGTTCGCCACCTCGGCCGGCGTGTCGCGGCTGCGGCCGACGCAGGCCGCGCCGCCCGCGCCGCCGCGCCTGGCGATCGTCGAGGTGCGCTCGGGCGGGCTGACGCTGCCCGTCCCCGAGCTCGGCGCGGTCGCGGTCGGGCCGTGGCGCCTGCCGGTCGGCGCCGGCAACCTCGAGGTCGCCTACGCCGGGATCAACTTCGTGCCCGGACAGCAGCTCCGCTTCCAGTACACGCTCGGCGGCGAGCTCTGGTCGCCCGCGGTCGCGGAGCGCCGGCTTCACCTCGCCGGCCTTTCCTCCGGCAGCTATCACCTCCGCCTGCGGGCGGTACGCAGCGACGGTGTCGCCAGCGACATTGCGACGGTCGCCTTCTCGATTCCGCCGCCGGTCTGGCGGCGCTGGTGGTTCCTCGCCGGCGTCGCGTCGCTCGTCGCTGCCGCTCTCGTTGCCGCGTACCGGGCGCGCGTGCGCCGGATCACCGAGATGTCGCGGGTGCGCTCCCGCATCGCGTCGGATCTCCACGACGAGCTCGGCCTGTCGCTGTCGCGCATCGCGGTCCTCTCGGAAGTCGCCGGGCGCAAGTCGGGGCCGGCTGCCGCGGGGGAGCTGGCCGACATCGGCACGACCGCGCGCGATCTCGCCGCCGCGTCGAGCGACATGGCGTGGTCGCTCGACCCGCGGCGCGACGACCTGGCGAGCCTGCTGGCGCGCTTGCGCCGCCTCGCCGAGGACGTGTTCTCCGGTGCGGGCGTGCGCTGGAGCTTTGTCGCACCTGGCGCCATGGAGCGCGTCCCGCTCGGCGCCGAGCAGCGCCGGCACGTCTTTCTCGTGCTCAAGGAGGCGATCAACAACGCCGCCCGGCACGCGGGCGCGACCAACGTCCGCCTCGAGCTGGCGCTCGCGGACGGCCGCCTGCGGGCGACGCTGGCCGACGACGGGCGGGGTTTTGCCGCGCCCGAGCCGGGGGCTGCCGGCAGCGCCACCGGCCAGGGGCTCGCCAGCATGGCCCGGCGCGCCGCCGAGCTCGGCGGCACGCTCGCGGTCGAATCGCGTCCAGGCGGCGGGACGACGGTCCGCCTGGAGGTGCCGCTGTGAGCGCGGCCGCGGCATCGCACGAACATGCGAGGCGGCGGCGCGCCCGGGCTGCTATAGGTAGACCCGGCGGAAACGGAAGGGCAGGCACGAGGAGATGACCGGCAACGACATCCTCACCGTGGCGCTCGTCGAGGACGACCGCAGGACGCGTGAGGCGTTCCGCGTGCTGATCGACGGCTCGCCCGGCTTCGCCTGCGCCGCCGCCTACGGCTCGCTCGAGGAGGCGCTGCACGCTCCGATCAACCGCGCCCCCGACGTGGTCCTGCTCGACATCAAGCTGCCGGGGACCTGGGGCAGCGAGGGAGTGGGCCTGGTGCTGCGGCGCTTCCCGTCGTGCCGGGTGCTGATGCTCACCGCCTTCGAGGACGAGAGCCGCATCTTCGAGTCGCTGTGCAACGGCGCCTCGGGGTACATCCTGAAGAACACGCCACCCGCTCGCCTGCTCGAGTACGTGCGCGAGGCTGCCTCGGGCGGGGCGCCGATGTCGCCTGAGGTCGCCGCGAAGGTCATCGCGCTGTTCCGCACGGTCGCGCCGCCGCTCAAGCTCGAGTGCCGGATGACGGCGCTCGAGACGCGTCTGCTGGCGCTGCTCGCCGACGGCCACGGCTACCAGAGCGCCGGTGACGAGATGGGCGTGACGATCAATACCGTGCGCACCCACGTTCGCTCGATCTACGAGAAGCTGCACGTCCACTCGAAGTCCGAGGCCGTCTCGAAGGCGCTCCGAGCCCACCTGATCTGAAGCGCCGCAAGCGGCGGGCGCCGCTCGCTCCGGCAGGCGCCTAGCTCGCCGGCGGCTCCGGGTCGGGGTGGGTCGCCTGGTGCATCTGCTTCCGTTCGGGCTCGCCGAAAACCTCGGGCGTCCAGTAGTAGCCGCGCTGCACCTCGCCCTTGTCGCGCTCGGGCTCGAACGGGTGCGCCCGCATCCAGGCGTCGTTGCGGCGGGCGGTCACCTGCCAGGAGACGTCGACCGACGGGGTGCTGGTCCTGATCGTGAAGCGGTTGCCGGCGATCCTCCGCTCGACAATCGCCTGGGCGAACTGCCCGACGCAGGTGAGCTGGTAGCGGAAGTCGGTGTTGAGCGCCTCGAACCAGTCGGGGAGCTCGACCACCGCGAATCCGTCGGCGCCGGTCGTGACGTTGCCGGAGTAGATGTTCAGCACCTCGTTCGACTCGATCGCCGCGTGGTAGAGCTCGCGGTTCGCGGGGTCGAGCGGGTGGTCGATGACGAAGCTCTTGGTTCCGCTGACGTTGTGGTTGCCCGTGACGGTCACGTTGCCGTCGAACTTCCCGGCGAGTCCCGATCCCGAGCTCTTGCCGTAGATGGCGATCGCGCTGCCTCCGTTCACCGCGGTACCCGTCACGGCGATCCCGTTGGACTGGCCGTTCGCGGCGCGAACGGCGAACGAGGCGGTCGAGGGGGAGCTCGCGTCGAGCGAGTCGGCCACGATCGCCCCGCGGGCGGTCACGTCCCCTTCGCGATCGACGCTGAACACCTCGCCCAAGGTGCTCGTGGCCTGGATGACCAGAGCGTCCGTCCCACCGCTGTTGGTAACCACGAGCGCTGCCTGCGAGCCGCCGCTCTTCCAGGCTTCGATCGCCGGACCGGTGGTGCTCCCCACGCCGCTGTTGCCGACGCTGAACGCCGGCGCCGTGCCCATCCAGGAGTCGGCGAAGGGGAGCAGCTCGTAGGCGGGGGCATCCTGCCATTGCAGCACCGAGCCGGTCGTGCCCAGGTATCTCCCGTTGGACGCGACGCCGGAGACCGAGAGCTTGCCCTGGAGGACGGCGCCGTTGGCCAGATCCGCCTCGGTCACGCCGAGGTTCGGGATCTTGGCCGAGGTGACGGCGTTGTCGGCGATCATCCCGCTGGTGACCCCGAGCGCGGCGATCGACAGCGAGGCGGTGCCCGAGGTCGTGCCGCCGCTCAGACCGGAGCCGGCCGCGGTCGTGATCCCCGTGATGTCGCCGACCGCGGCCGTCAGCCACTGCAGCGCGCTGCCGTCGGTGCCGAGCACCATGCCGTTCGCGGCCGCGCCGCTCGCGAAGAGTTTCCCTTGGGTGACCCCGCTGTCGGCCAGATCGCCTGTCCCCACGCAGCCAATGCAGTCGATGTCCCCCGCAGCGCCGCCTTTGGTCTGCCCGAGGGCGAAGTTGAACGCCACGTCGTCCGAGGTCACGGTCCCGTTGCTGATGTTGGCGCTGGCCACCGCGTTATATGCGAGCATCGCGTTGGTAACGCCGAGAGCAGCTATCGAGAGCGCGGCGTCGCCCGACGTCACGCCGCCGCTCAGCCCCGATCCGGCCGCCGTCGTCACCGCCGTGATGTCGCCACCCGACGTCTGCCACTGCAGCGCGGCACCGTCGGTGCCCAGCACCTGACCGGAGGTGCCGCCGGAGGCGCTCAGCTTGCCCTTCGTCACCGCCGACGCGGCGAGGTCGGCGTCCGCCACGCAGCCCGCGCAGGCCAGGTCGCTCGCCGCGCCGCCCTTGGCCGTCGATGCCGCATAGTTGAAGGCGACGTCGTCCGAAGCGACCGTCCCGTTGAGGATCTTGGCGCTCGTAACGGCGTCGCCGGCGAGGTCGTTTGCGCTCACCTGCAGGTCCTGGATCTTCGCCGAGGTGACGGCGTTGTCGGCGAGCCCGGGGTCGGGGTAGGTGCCGGACAGCGAGCCGCCCGCGGGGCCGCTGGGAGGCAGCGCCGTGGGTGCGCCGGTGAGCTTCGAGTAGGCGATGCCGTTCGCCACCTTCGGGTTGGTCACGGCGTTGTCGGCGAGCTGCACCGTGCCGACGCCCTGGTTGGCGATGCCGACGGTCACGTCGCCCGCGGCGCCGCCGCCCGTCAGACCCGTGCCGGCGTTCACCGCCGTGATGTCGCCGCCGGAGGTCGGCGTCTGCCACGCCACGGCGTTGCCCGCGAGCGCCAGCGCGCCGTCGCCCGGGGCCTGGCCGCCCGACGCCACCGTCATCAGCACCTGGCCCGCGGTCGCCGACGGCTGCAGCTTCGCCGGCACGACGCCGCCGTCCGCGAGCGACACCTGGTCGGCGCTCACGGCGATCCCCGCGCCGGCGCCGATGTCGAGCGTCACCGCGCCGGACGTGCCCCCGCCGGTCAGCCCGGCACCGGCCGTCACAGCCGTGATCCCGGAGCCGGGGATGCCGTTCTCCGCCAGCAGCCGCTGGGGGAAGTCCATCTCAAACGTGGTCGGGTCCTGCGACGCGTTGGCGATCCCGGAGCCGTAGGCGATCACCTTGCCCTCGCCCGAGATCACCTCGACCTCGAGCCGCGAGTTCTCGGTGCTGGCCGTCGGGAAGCGGTCCTTGAACGCCCACTGCCCCTGCGAGTACGCCCGCACCGTGACCTCGGTCGAGCCCTGCGGCGCGCCAGCCGCGTCGAGCGCCGTCACCCGCACGCCGACCGTGTGGCCGGTGGTCTCGACCACCCCGAAGTTGAAGCGAAAGTCGGAGTCCGCGGCGGGGAGCGTGTGGTAGACCCCGAGGATCTGGGTCTTCTCGCCGACGCCGATGGCGAACGTCGCCGGTACGCCGGCGAAGTCCTGGCCGACCGAGTCCTTCTCGCCGGCCCCGACGGCCTTGGAGTAGACACGGGAGGTCACGGCCAGCTTCTGGGTCATGCAGGTGACCCGGAGGGCGCCGAACACTTGGCGGTGGAACAGGGTGTCGACGATGTTCTCGATCATTCCGGTGTCGCCGGGCTCGATCATGACGTCGACCCACGGCGGGTCGGTGTTGACCGTGCCGCGCTCGAAGAAGTAGATGCGCGCGGTGGCGACCTCGGCGCTCGGGTTGTGGATCCACACGGTGGTGTACCAGTTGGAGGTGCCGACCCCGGCCTGTCTCCCCACCATCGGCAGGAAGAGGTCCGAGCCGGAAAACCCCGCAAGTGCGATGCGTGTTGCCAAGAGCGTCGGGATGACGAGGAGTGCAACGGCAGTGCCACGACGGCGCATTGTCAGCCTCCGGTCGCGGGGGTCATCGTCGCGATGCGCAAGCCCGGGTTGCGCTGCACTATCGCGTGACCCGTCGCGCGCGTGTGATCAGTTTAGACGATTGCGTGACACAACGGCTGAATTCGCAAGATTCTTGTATCGCGACGGAAAGCTGTCGGTGCAACAATAGCCGTCGAAGGTCGCGATCGGGCCCCGACTGCATCGCCCCCTCCTCGCGGCACTCCTCGCGGCCGCCATCGCTGCGCCGATGGCGGCCGAGCGGCTGGCGGTGCACGCGCTCACCGCGGCCGACGCATGATGCGGCGGGACGGTCGTTCGAGCGGCTCGATCTCCTGGGCGCCCGCGCGCCTGCTCAAGTACGTGCGCGAGGCTGCATCGGGCGGGGCGCCGATGTCGCCCGAGGTCGCCGCCAAGCTCATCTCGCTGTTCCGCACGGTCGCGCCGCCGCTCAAGCTCGAGTGCCGGATGACGGCGATCGAGACGCGCCTGCTAGCGCTGCTCGCCGCTGGCCACGGCTACCAGAGCGCCGCCGGCGAGATGGGCGTGACGATCAACACGGTGCGCAGCCACCGTCACTCGGAGCTGTTCGACTTGCTCGACTTCACGGTCGTTGCCAGGGCATTCGCCTCGTCCGCCGGATCGGAGAGGAGGATGATCGCCGCCTCCTTGCCGGTCCGGCCGGGCGGCAGGATCACCATCTTCTTCACGTTCTCGCCCTTGATCCCGAACCGCCTGAAGTTCGCCGGCAGCCACATCTTCAGCTTCGCCTCGTCCATCGGCCCGAGCCTGTCGAGCTCGGCGAGCATCGCCTTGGCCTGGGTCTCGGTGGCGATGTCGGCGTGATACGTCAGCCGGTAGATGTTGCTCTTGGAGAGATTGAGGTTGCTGGTCGCGGCCGACACCGTGACCACCGCCAGCAGGAAGCCAGCCATCGCGCCGAGCCGTGCAATCCATCTCATCTCGAAGGTCTCCCTTCTCGAGTACCTGACCAGAGAACACCCGCGGCCCGCCGCGCGTTCCCGCCACCCTCTGGCCCGCCCGCAGGAATCCGCACAAGCCCGCGGGCGCACCCCGGACTATGGAAGTCACTGTCACTGCGAGGAGCGAGCGCAGCGAGCGACGAAGCAGTCTCCCTCGCCCGGGGGAGATTGCTTCGTTGCCCGGCCCGCCTGCGGCGGCCCGGGCGCCTCGCAATGACACCAGTGGCGGAGGGACTTTCCGGGCAATGACACGGTGTGCGGCGTGGCTTTCGAGCCAACAGGCGCTCGCCCGGCTTTCGAGCTTGCCTCTCGATCCCCGGCTCCCTACCAGGGGTTCGCGACGTGGCAGGCGCGGCCGGTGGTGGCGATGTAGTCCTGGTGGTAGTCCTCGGCCGGCCAGAACGTCCTCGCCGGCTCCACCTCGGTGACGATCTTCCGCTTGCCGAGCCGCGGGGAGGCCTGCAGCTCCTTGACGTACGCCTCGGCCTCGCGTTGCTGCTCGGCGTCGACCGTCCAGATCCCCGAGCGGTACTGGTTGCCGACGTCCGGCCCTTGACGGTCCATCTCGGTGGGGTCGTGCATGTCGAAGAACGCTTGGAGCAGGCGGCGGTAGGTGATCCGGTTGGCGTCGAACGTCACCTTGACGGTCTCGGCGTGGCCGGTCGAGTCGGTGCACACCTGCTTGTACGTCGGGTGGTCGACGTGTCCCTGCATGTAGCCGCTGACCGCGTCGATCACGCCCGGACCCTCCTGGAAGTAGTGCTCGATCCCCCAGAAGCAGCCGCCGGCGAAGTAGGCGGTCTCGACCTTCGCGGGCCGGCTCTCGGCCGGCAGCGGCTGTCCCTTCTCGATGAACTTCAGCGAGGCGGAGTTGAGGCAGTGGCGCTCGCCGGTCGGCTTCGGGCCGTCGTCGAAGACGTGGCCGAGGTGCGACCCGCAGCGGGCGCAGTCGATCTCCGTGCGCATCATGCCGAAGGACAGATCACGCTTGCGGGCGACGTGCTCGGGGTCGATCTCGCGGTAGAAGCTCGGCCAGCCGGTCCCAGAGTTGAACTTGTTCTCCGAGGAGAACAGCGGCAACCCACAGACGACGCAGGTGTAGACGCCCTCCTTGTGGTTGTCGAGGAGGTTGCCGCAGAACGCCGCCTCGGTGCCGGCCTTCTGCGTGATCTTGTACGCCTCCGGGTCGAGCTTGGCGGCGAGCTCGGCGACGCGTTCCTTTGACAGCGGCGAGATGTCGTAGCCTGACTTCGAGTACTTCACTTTCATCTCTGGCTTCTCCTTGGCCGGCCCGGCCCCGCCGGCGGCGTCGACGCCGCCGCCGCAGCCGGCGAGCAGGCCGAGCGCGATGGCAAGCGGCGCGAAGAGCCGTCTGCTCATACCCGGCAAAGCGCTCGGCGCGCCGCCGGCATTCCGCCCCGCTCCCGGTTGGTGGTGAGGGTGACTGGTCGAGGTGTGTGCGTTTTTCATGGCACCCGTTGATATGCCGTGGACTGAGTCGCGGTTACGCTCGCCGTCCCGGGACGGTTGCTCCGCGGTATCCTCTCCCGGCGACACGCGGCTGAAGAGCGGGAGGTGGCATGAGCGGCGGCACAGCGCGAGCGACGGCGGCCACGGCGGCGCCGTTCACCATCGTCCACCTGTCCGACCTGCACCTCACGGCGGACGACGGCGCGCCGCGCTCGGAGGCACGGCTGTTCGGCTCGCTGCGCGGCATGAACGCGAGCTACCGGCGCCTGGTCGCCTCGCCGGTGGTGCGCCAGGCCGACCTCGTGCTGGTGACCGGCGACGTCACCGACCGCGGCGAGCCGGCGGCGTGGGAGAGGTTCTGGCAGCCGTTGCGGGAGGCCGGGGAGCTGCACAAGGTGCGGGTGATCCCGGGCAACCACGACCTCTGTCACCTCGGCGTGCGCCTGACGGACTACCGGATCAACGTGCAGAGGGCGCTGGCGGGGCTGGCCGCCGGCGTGCAGCCCACGCGATTCCCGTGGGCCGAGGTCGTGGCCGGCGGCCGGGTCGCGCTCATCGGGCTCAACTCGGCCAACCTCGGCAACCGCACCGGCGCCACCAACGCCATCGGCCGCATCGGCTTCTACCAGCTCGAGGCGCTCGCCCGGCTGCTGCGCCGGGTGCGCGAGGTTCCCGTGGTGCTCGTCGCCCTGCACCACAGCCCCAACATCCCCGCGAACCGCACCGCCGACGGGCGCCGGCTCGCCCGCATGTCGCCAATCGAGCGCTGGGGGATGGAGCTGCCGCAGCCGGAGCGCCGGGCGCTGCGACTGCTGTGTCTCGTCGCCGGCGTACGCCTGATCGTCCACGGGCACGTGCACCGCTTCGAGGACCGCCGGGTCAACGCGCTGCGCATCGTCGGCGTCCCTGCGAGCACGGAGCCGGTGGCGGACGATCACGGCGCTCACCTGCCCTACGTGACCTACGAGATCGGCGCCTCCGGCCGCGTCCGCGTAGGGCGGCGGCGCTGCGACATGCCGCGCTGACGGGCGGAGGAGATTGTGCGCCGCCTCACATCGCCCCTTGCGCGGCCGCGTAGAATGTAGATTAGGCTTGGTCTGAACGATGACCGGGGGGGCAACGATGAGCAGCGAGTGGGGTACGGTCCGTCCGCGGACCGCGCGCAGGTCCCGCGAAGCGAGTCTGGTCTTCGTGCTGGCAGCGCTGCTGGGGGCGCCTTTCGTCGGCGCGCAGCAGCCGGGCACGGTGCACTTCTCGGTGTCGGCGCCGGCCGACGCGCTCGTTCTCGAGCGCGAGCAGCGCCCCCCGGGGCCGGGGTTGATCACGCACCTGCGGTGGAACACCGACGAGCCCGTCTGGACGACCGAGACGCCGGGGATGCCGGAGGTACCGTTCGTGACGCGCACCGTTGCGCTGCCTCCCGGCGCGCAGATTGCCGGCGTCACCGCCACCACCGGCCAGGGAAGCATCCCGTTCCAGGGGATCGGCCTGCTCTCCTGGGCGCAGAACCCATGGGTGGGAGGCGACCCGCGCTTCCCCCTCGGCCCGGACGGGAGCCTGGATTTCGTCTACCACCCCGCTCCGGACGAGGTGCCGCCCGACCCCGCCATCGCCCAGATGCAGGTGTTCCCGCCGCAGCTCGTGGAGCTGGCGGAGGAACGCACGGTCGCCGGCTACCGGCTCGTCACCTACCGCGTCTACCCGGTGCAGTGGTACCCGGCCGGCAACCTGCTGCTGTACTACCCGCAGGTCGACGTGGACGTGACGCTCACGGGAGGCGGCGCCGACCAGGCGCCGTCCTCGTACGCCGCCGCGATGCTGATCGACGACCTCAAGGCTAGCGTGGTCAACCCCTCCTACCTGGTCGGCGCCGATCCCTTGAGCTTCCCGCCCGGCCCCGACACCCGCTACCTCGTCATCACAGACAACTACCGCTGGTCGAGCGCGATGGTCAAGGGCGCGCCGGTCGGCGACATGGTCAAGGAGTTCAAGCGCCTTGCCGCCTGGAAGACCGCCAAAGGGGTCAAGGGCTCGGTGGTGACGATCTCCGACATCGTGCGCGGCCGCTGGGGCGACTTCTCGACCGGCGCCCGCGACCTGCAGGAGGTGATCCGCAACTTCCTCAAGTTCGCCCACCGCGAGTGGAGCACGTACTGGGTGCTGCTCGGCGGCAACGTGCGGGTGGTCCCGGACCGCCAGGTCGCCGGCTTCATCGTCATCGACGACCACTACTTCAGGGGGACGAGCGACGCGTACCCCAAGCCCAATTACTACCATTACGACGCCGCCAGCAACACCGTTCGCATCCACCAGGAGCACGCTGCAATCGGCGTCGACACGCCGATCGTCGCTCTGGCCAGCGGCAAGGCGTACCGGCGCGACATCTTCGCGCCGCCGCCGAGCGCCGCCAGCCCGGGGTGGCTGTTCACCAACGCCACGTACACCGACACGTCCTATCACACGCCCGGCGAGTACGTGCTGTTGCGCGGCGTCCCGGCAGACGTCAACGCCACCGACTTCTACGCCGTCACCTACGCCACGACGATCCCGACCGACCTCTACTTCGCCTCGCTCGACGGCGACGACTACGGCCTCCCGGGTCTGCACGACTGGGACAAGAACGACAACGGGCTCTACGGGCAGTACAACTGGGGCGCGCTCGGGGACGTGGACGGCGTGTCGCAGACTGCCACCGTTGCGATCGGCCGCGCCACCGTTGCCGACGCCGTCGAGGCCGGCCGCTTCGTCAACAAGGTGATCGCCTACGAGAAGTATGATGGCCTGCCGGCCGACTTCGGCCGCACCCTCGTGCTGACCGCCGACGACTGGTACGGCGGGCCGGCCGTCTCGCGCTCGGGGATCAACCCTCCCGCGGCGGCGCGGTACTTCTCGGCGGCCGACAGCACAGAGGCGATCCTGCACTTCGACGGGTCGCCCGGATCGAAGGCGGCATCGTTCCGCCTGATCGCCTGGAACACCGCCGGCGACTGGTGGGAGGTGCCGTTCAACCTGGCCGCATCGCCCACGTCGCTCGGTTACTACTACTGCACCAGCGACTCGTACGCGACGCCGTCGCTGATCTCCTCCACTGGACCGTTCACCTACGAGCTGTTCGCGCCGACCTCGTTCGTCCGGGTCGCCGGGCCGATCGACAGGGTGCGTCCGACCTACTACTTCTTCGACTACACGGCGCTCGACCCGGCCGTCACCGAGAAGGAGCAGGTGCGCGCCAAGCTCGCCGCGGTCGCGCCCGGTGTCGACCTGCACCAGCGGTTCTACAAGGACCTCCTCGACACGCCCGACTACCCCGCGGCCGACCTGTCGATGCTCTCGGAAGCCGCGGTTCGCGGCGCTCTCAACGGCGGCGTGAACCTGGTCAGCCTATCGGGGCACGGGTGGTGGGGCGGGTGCTGCGGCGTCAGCGCCACCTGGGCGAAGGACCTGACCAACGCGTTCGCGGGCGGAGTGGTCTACGCCGACTCGTGCCTCACCAACGAGTTCAACAAGCCGAAGGCCGACGACACCTCTCCCGACGCGACCGGCGAGCGGTTCCTCAAGGGGATGGACGGCGGCGCCGCGGCGTACGTCGGCAACACGCGCTACAGCCTGATCGGCGTCGGCGCAGTGTTCGAGCGGCTGTTCTGGAACCGGCTCGCCACCACGCGCCACCTCGGGCTCCTCCACAAAACCAGAGAGCTGTACACCGCCGGCGACAGGGAGCGCTGGGTCAACTACACCTCGAACCTCGACGGCGACCCCGAGATGCCGCTGTGGACCGGCTCCCCGCGCACCTTCATCGTGGCGCACGAACCGCGCGTTCCCTCTCAGAGCCAGGTGCTCGTAACCGTCACGGATCATGCGAACCAGCCGGTGGCCGGCGCCGTCGCCTGCCTCACCGGCGCCCGCGGGGTGTTCTCGCTCGCCGCCACCGGCGCCAACGGCGCGGCGCTGCTGTCCACCGCCGACGCCCGCAACGGCGCCGAGCTCACCCTCACGGTCACCGCCGACGGCTTCGTGCCGCTGCAGGACGCCGTGATCGTCCGCGACCCGGCCCGCCCGCACCGCCACTTGCGATAGGAACCTGTCCGAGTGAGCGGGCAGGGCACCCCCGTTCCGGAATCGGGGCCTAGCGCGCCTCGGCCGGCCCCTCGGCGGCGAAGGCGCGTTCGACGCGAGCCACCACCGTCGCGGTCACCAGGTCGCCGGTGACGTTCAGCGTGGTGCGGCACATGTCGAGCAGGCGGTCGACACCGAGGATGATGGCGATCCCCTCCATCGGCACCCCGACCATGCCGAGCACCATCATCAGCAGCGGGATCGAGCCGCCAGGGATGCCGGCGGTGCCGATCGCGGTGAGCACGGCCATCAGGACGACAACGAGCTGGGCGGAGAGCGACAGGTGGACGCCGAACACCTGGGCGAGGAACAGCACCGTCGCCCCCTCGTACAGCGACGTGCCGTTCATGTTCATCGTGGCGCCGAGCGGCAGCACGAAGCCGCAAATCTCGCGCGGCAGCCCCATTTCCTGCTCGCCGACCCGCATCGTAGTCGGCAGCGTCGCGTTGCTCGACGACGTCGAGAACGCCGTGAGCATGACGACGCGCGCCTTGCGGAAGAAATCGAGCGGGTTTATCCGCGACACCAGGGCAAGCACCAGCGAGTAGCCGACGAACTGGAAGAACGCCAGGCTGGCGATCGTGATCACCACGAACTGCGCCAAGTTGACCAGCAGGTGGAAGCCGAACCGGGCGGTCACGCTGAAGATGAGGCAGAACACGCCGACCGGCGCGACCTTCATCACCAGCTCGATGATCGCCACGGTGAGATGGCCGAGACTGTCGAGCCACCGCAGCATCGGCTCCGCCTTCTCCTTCGGCAGCATCGTCAGTGCGACGCCGCACATCAACGCCACGAAGATGATCGCGAGCATGTCGCCGCTCGCCGCCGCCGCCACCGGGTTGCGCGGGACGATCTTGACCAGGAGATCGATCGAGAGCGCATTGCCGGAGAGCCCCATGGCGCTCGCCGTCTGGCCCTTGTACGTTTCCATGAGCTGCGCCTTGACGGCTGGGTCGAGGTTGCGCCCGGGCTGCAGCACGTTCATCACCGTGAGGCCCAGCACCGTCGACAGCGTAGTCAGCGTGAGGAAGCACGCCAGCGTGACCAACCCGATACGGCCCAGGCGCTTGAGGCTTCCCAGGCCGGCGACGCCGAGCGAGAGCGTCGAGATGATCAGCGGGATGACCACCATGATCATCGCCGACAGCCACATCTTCCCGATCGGCTCGGTGACCAGCGAGACGAAACCGGCAACCTGCGGCCCGCCGCCGGTGAGGAGGTTGAGGGTGACGCCGGCGACGGCGCCGGCGACCAGGCCGATCAGAATACGAGCCGGGAGCGTCATCGGACGGCCACGGTACCGGTGCTCGCCGGGAGTGTCAACGCGCGGCGGGGCCGAGGCCGCGCTCGGCGAGCACCTGGGCAAGCGCGGCGTTGAACGCTTGCGGCTTCTCGAGCATCAGGAAGTGGCCGACACCCTCGACGAGGACAACGTCGAACGACTTCGCGTGCTTGCGGTTGACCTCGACCGCGGTCGGGTACGTCGTGGAGTTGATGCAGACGACCGGCACACCCGCGAGCTCCATCGCTTTCGCATCGTCGAATCCCTTGATCTCCTCGATTGCCGAGATCGCCACGTGCGGCGGTGCCGAGGCCATGTCGCCGGCAACGTCGGCGACGAGCTTGGGGCTTGCGTCCTTGGGGAACATCGAGCGCACGAACGCGTCCGTCGTGGTCCTGAAGTCCTTCATCATGCCGTCGTGGAGCTGCTTGAAGAACTCCTCGGGGAACTTCATCTCGACGTTTTGCATGTTGTCGACTCCCACCACCAGAGCGACCGTGCCGGGCAGCAACTGCGCCGCCTCGAGCACCACCGGGCCGCCCATCGAGTGGCCGATCAGCACGATCCGTTCGAGCTCCTCCCGTTTGACGACCGCGGCAACATCGGCGCCGAATGCCGCCATCGTGAAGCGCTGCCGGTTGTCGCCGGACGAGCCGTGCCCGGCGAGGTCGATCGCCACGACCTTGTGGTCGCGGGCGAACACCGGGAGCTGCTCGCGCCAGTAGCCGGCGTCGCACGACCAGCAGTGGACGAACACCAGCGCCGGCGATCCCTTGCCGCCGACGCGATAGTGGATCTTGACGCCGTCCGCAGATACGGCCGCTCGGTCCTTCAGCTTCGGCGCTCCGGCAGACGCTACGGCCGCCAGGAAAAGCACCACGACAGCGATTAACCTCTTCATCGCGCGATCTCCCTGCGCCATGGTAGCCCGTCCGCGCAGAGCTCGCAGTCTCACTGTCGGGGATTGCCTCTCGGCGCGGCCAGGAGATCTCGGGGAGACATCTGCCTGCGACAACGCCCGGGACGTCACCCCAGTCCCTCTGTGACGACGTCAGCCGCGGGGGGCTCGCCTTCCGGCCGCTCACCTGCTATCGTCCGCTATCCGCTGTCGAGTCGGCAGGCGCGGGGGCACGCGGAGCTGTGACCGTTGGGTGCGGGTTGGATGCCGGCAAGGAGAGGCACCAGATGAAGATCTATGTCGGTAACCTTCCATTCACGGCCGGTGAGGACGAGATTCGCGATTTGTTCGCGCCCTACGGCACCCCTTCGTCGATTACCGTGGTGACCGACCGTATGAGCGGGCGCTCACGCGGCTTCGGCTTCGTCGAGATCGACGACCCCGAGCAGGCGAAGGCCGCCATCGCGGCGCTCAACGGCAAGGAGCACGGCGGCCGCGCTCTCACCGTCAATGAGGCTCGCCCCCAGGGTGAGCGCAGCGGCGGCGGCGGCCGTGGTCCGCGTGGCGGCGGCGGGGGCGGCGGTCGCGGCGGGTTCGGCGGCGGCGGCGGCTACGGTGGCGATCGCGGCGGGTCGTCGGGTCGTGGGTTCGGCGGCGGACGCGGGGGGTACTGAGCCGTTGCCGTCAGCCTCAGTCATTCTTACCCCCGCTGGAGGTGCGCGTGGCGACAAATCGTAAGGCCACTGCCGAGAAGCGCGCTCGCGAGCGGGCCCGGCAGGAGCGCCAGAAGACCAAATCCGAAAAGCGCGCCTCCCGCCGGGCCGAAAAGTCGGACCGTGGACCCCGGGCGCCGGGTGATGATCCCGATATCGCCGGGATCGTCCCCGGCCCGCAGGCACCGCAGGAGTAGCGCCGACCCCGCTGCTCGGCCACTGTGGGCGAGCGGCGGGGTCGTTCTGCCGGCCGGCGCCGGCTGCGACAGGTGACCAGGCCACCAGCTCGCTGGCCCGGCCGTACTTGTCGGAGCGTTCAGCTTATCGTGGCTTTGCCGGGGCCGCCGGCGCCATCCACTGCTGCACTTCCCGTAGCACCTCCGCGGAGAGCTGGCGACCGCCCGCGAATTCCCGGTAGCTCACCGAGTAGCCCGTCTCCTCGAAGTACCTCCTGGCGCGTTGGCTCTCCTTCGGCTTGACGGCTGGCTCGTCGCGCCCGTGCGCGATGAACACCCGGAAGACGCCGGCCGCCTTGCGGAATGACTCCTCGGGCACCGTGTCGGTGGGCAGGACGCCCGCGCCGCCGATCACCTCACCGCACGGACCTTCGCCGGTCTCTACTTGGCTCCCGAAGGCCGATCGAGGCCGATGTCGTCCATTGAGGCGGGATCCTCGACCGCCTCGAGGTGCGTGAAGACGGTCGCGGGTCCCGTGAACAGGTCACGGATCTCGCGTTCGATCTGCTCCAGGAAGTCGTGGCCCTGCCTCACCGTCCAGCTCCCCGGCACGAGCACGTGCAGCGCGACGAAGCTGCGCCGGCCGGCCTGCCGCGTGAGCACCGAGTGGAAGCGCAGCCCGTCGGCCTCGTGGCGCGCCAGCAGCGCGGCGATCCGCTCGCGACTGTCCTGCGGTACGGCGTTGTCGAGCAGCCCGTTCGCCGAGCGGACCATGAGCAGGTAGCCGACCCGGATGATGTTGGCCGCAACCGCAAGCGCGACCAGCGGGTCGAGCATCAGCCACCCGGTGAGCTTGACGAGGAGGATGCCGACGAGCACGCCGGCCGAGGTCCACACGTCGGTCATCAGGTGCTTGCCGTCGGCCTCGAGGGTGATCGAGTGGTGCCTGCGACCGGCCGCGAGCATCACGCGCGCCACTGCCAGGTTGATCAGCGACGCCGCCAGCGAGACGACCAGACCGAGGCTGACGTTCTCGAGCGGCTGCGGGTGGAGTAGGCGCGGGACGGCGGTCACGGCGATACTCGCGGCCGCGAGCACGATCAGGCCGCCCTCGGTCGCGCTCGAGAAGTACTCGGCTTTGGAGTGACCGAACGCGTGCTCCTCGTCCGCGGGCTTCTCGGCGATCGCGATCATGACCAGCGCCACGACGGCCGCGGCGAGGTTGACCACCGACTCGATGGCGTCCGACAGCAGACCCACGGAACCCGTCATGCGGTATGCCGCGGTCTTGATCGCGATGGTCGCCACCGCCGCCGCGATGGAAAGGTACGCGAAACGCCTGAGCGAGGTCGACGTCATCGTGCAGAGCATAGTTGAGACGCCCCGGGTAATCCAACCGCCGCCGTAGCGACGCGGGGCGCCGGCGTGCCGGCGGCCGCCTTGCCGCCGCCGGACCTCGCCGGGTCGCGAGGCCGGTCACTTGACCGGACCGGACCGCCTGCGGATAGTGGCGCCATGAGCGCTGCTCCCGACCCCCTCCCGCCACGGCCCGAGCCGGACGCTTCCCCGCCGCCGCGGCACCACTGCCGGCTCTCCGACGAGCTGGAGGCGATCGTCGAGCTCGCCTCGGGGCATACGGTGACCGCCCGCATCCTCGTCGACCGGCTGAGCGTCCGCGGGCACGCCCTGCTGGCGTTCTTCCTCGCCCTGCCGTTCCTGCAGCCGGTGCCGCTGCCGGGTCTCTCGACACCGGTCGGCGCGGCGATTGCGCTGCTCGGCGCACTGATGGCGCTCGGCCGCCCGCCATGGCTGCCGAAGCGCTGGCTCGATCGCGAGCTGCCGCCGACTGTCGTCGTCCGAATCGTCCGCACCGGCCAACATCTCCTGCGCCGGGCCGAGCGCTTCGTCAGGCCGCGCGGCCAGTGGTTCCACTCGCACCGTTGGGCGCGGCCGATCGCCGGTGTCGTGATCGCCGTCTCCGGTCTGGAGCTCGCCCTGCCGCTGCCGATCGTCTTCACCAACACGCTGCCGGCGATCGTCATCGCCACCACCGCGGTGGGTCTGCTGGAAGAGGACGCAGTGCTCATGCTGATCGGCGAAACGGCGTTCCTCGTCGTGCTCGCCGTTTTCGCCGGCATTCTGCTGCTGCCCTTCCTCGGCCTCAAGGCGATCTTCTAGGCCAGCCGAGCCGCGTCCACGCGAGCGGCGTCTACGCGAGCTGTGCCACCTCGCGGAGGAAGTTGCCCTTTTGGTATTCGCGGGTGATCGCCTCGGCGAGCGGCTGCACGTCCCAGAACTCGTTCCACTGCACCCGCAGCACCGGGATGAGGCGGCCGATCTCCTGCAGGAACTCCTCGTACCCCTCGTACAGTTGGGTGAGGTACTCGAGGCTGACGCCGGTCTCGCAGCCGCGTGAGCGCTCGCGAATGCGGGCGAGCGACTTCTCCGGCGTGACATCGAGGTAGATGATGAAGTTCGGCCGGCACATGAAATTCGACAGGTTACGGAAGAGATTGACGTAGGTCTCGTAGTCGCGCTCGTCCATCAGGTCCATGTCGCGCAGCGTCTTGGCGAAGATCGCGTCCTCGTAGATGGTGCGGTCCTGGACGCCGCCGCGGCCGCGCCAGATGATCTCCTGGTGCTGCTGGAAGCGGCGGTTGAGCAGGTAGATCTGCATCGCGAACGCGTACTTCTTCGTCTCGCGGTAGAAGTCGTCGAGGTACTCGTTGTCGATCACCGGCTCGTAGTGCACGTCGAGCCCGAGGTGCTGCCCGAGCGCCGTCGCCAGCGTCGTCTTGCCGGCGCCGATGATCCCCGCGATGCCGATGAACACTTTGCCGAGCGGGCTGCTCTTGCTCGCCCGTCGCGACGTAGACTTTTTTCGTGGCGTCTCCGAGGTCATACGGCCTCCCCGGATAAGCCTACCAGCACGACCGGCTTTCTCCCATTCTGCGCGAGCCCCAGCGCAGCTCCGCCGTCTCGAGCTCCGCGCGCGAGCAGCCGAGGAACCTGGACACAGGCCGAAACGGCAGTGATAAGCTTCTTCAGGACCATGCGTCAATGAGGCTGGCAGCCGGCACGCGGCTCGGACGGTACGAGGTCGTCGCGCCGCTCGGGGCGGGCGGCATGGGCGAGGTTGAGCCGTCTTGCGGGCGTGAGCGCAGCGGGAGCCCGCAGGCGAAATCCCGAGCGCAGCGAGGGATCTCATGCTGACGGCAGGCACTCACATCGGTCCTTACGAAGTCTTGTCGCCGCTCGGGGCGGGCGGCATGGGCGAGGTGTATCGGGCTCGCGACGAGCGGCTGGGGCGCGACGTGGCGATCAAGGTGCTGCCCGCCGAGCTCGCCGCCGACCCGGAGCTGCTGCGGCGCTTCGAGCGGGAAGCGAAGGCGACGGCCGCGCTGTCGCACCCAAACATCCTCGAGATCCACGACGTGGGGACGCACGAGGGCGTGCCGTACCTGGTGGAGGAACTGCTCGAAGGGGATTCGCTGCGGGAGCGCATTAGTCGCGGCATCGTGCCGGCGCGCGAGGCGGTGGCGATCGCGATCCAGATCGCGCGCGGGCTCGCTGTCGCTCACGAGAAGCGCATCGTCCATCGCGACCTCAAGCCGGAGAACGTGTTCATCACCAAGGAGGGGACCGTCAAGATCCTCGACTTCGGCTTGGCGAAGCTGGTCGAGGCGGTCCCGCTCGGCGAGGCGGAGACGCTCACGCGGGCGCCGACCGGCGTCACCGAGGCGGGCCGGGTGATGGGCACGGTGGCGTACATGGCGCCGGAGCAGGCGCGCGGGCTGCCGATCGACCACCGGGCGGACATCTTCGCGTTCGGCGTGGTGCTCCACGAGCTGCTCTCCGGCGAGCGGCCGTTCCGCGGTGAGACCGCGACCGACACCATTGCGGCGATTCTCAAGGACGACCCGCCGCCGCTGCCGGCGAGCGTCTCTGCCGGGCTCGCCCGCGTGGTGCGGCGCTGCCTGGAAAAGGAGCCGGCTCGTCGCTCCCAGTCGGCCCGTGATCTCGTCTTCGACCTGGACGAGTTGACCGAGGCTGGTGCAACGGCGCCCACGGATCGCCTTCCCGTTCGCCCCCGGCCGCGAATCCGCGTCCGCATCGTGCTTGCGCTTGCCGCCGGTGCCGCAGCTCTGTTCGCCGGCTATCACCTTCTGCGCGGGCGGGCCGACCGACCGCTGCAGGCGACGCAGTTCCGCCTGCTCTCGGACTTCCCGGGGTCGCATCGCGCTCCCAGCTTCTCACCGGACGGCCGGATGTTCGCCTTCCTCAACGTCGAGGAGGCGCCGCCGCAGGTCTGGGTCAAGCCCGTCGAGGGCGGCGAGCCGGTGCGCATCACCACGGGCGACCGTTCGGCGGCGCGCCCGCGCTGGTCACCCAAGGGCGACCAGATCGTCTTCGAGCGCCGTGGCCAGGGAATCTGGTCGGTCCCCACCCTCGGCGGCACGCCGCGGCAGATTGCCGACCAGGGTGTCTGCCCGGCGTTCTTCCCCGACGGCGAGCGGATCGTCTTCGACCGTGGCGCCGAGCTGTGGACGGCGCGGGTCGACGGCGGTGACGCCCGCAAGCTGCCTGGCCTTCCCGAGAACTTCTACTCTGTGTACGTTCCCCGCTGTGCGGCGGTGTCGCCCGACGGTCGCTCGATCGTCTTCGTCCAACCGGAGGGACCAACCGGTGACCTCTGGATGGTCCCTTCCTCCGGCGGCACACCGCGCCGGCTCACCACCGAGGCCGACGCCTCGGGTCCGCCGGTGTGGACGCCCGACGGGCGCCGCGTCATCTGCTCGTCCGCCCGCCGCGGCAGCCGCACACTGTGGAGCTTCCCGGTCTCGGGGGGCGACCCGGAGCCGCTGACGACCGGCGCCGGCGAGGACCTCGACCCCGACCTCTCAGCCGACGGAACCCACCTCATCTATGCCAACGCCCGGCGGTCCTACGCGTTAATGTTGCTTGACCCGGAGAGCGGGAAACAACGAGAGGTCATCGAGCGGCACAGCCACGCAAACGGCCAGAACCTGTCTCCCGACGGGAGCCTGATCGCGTTCTTCGAGGACACGGAGGGCCTGGGGACACAGATCTTCACGGTAGGCACCGATGGACGCGACCTGCGACAGGTCACTCGGGACGAGCACAACATCAACATCATGCCGCGCTGGTCGCCGGACGGCTCTCAGCTCTACTATTACCAGGAGCTGCCGGAGCCTTCCTACCGGCGCATCCCGGTCGACGGTGGACCGAGTGTCACGATCGTGTCGGGATGGCGATGGGACACCCACACCAATGCTGTCGTCGACCCCGGTGGTCGCACGGTGGCCTACACCTTTGTCGAGGGCCACCGGTTGCTCGCAGCGCGGTTGCGGGACCTCGCCACGGGGAGGGAGCGCGAGCTGCAGCGACCGCTGCATGACCTGGGCTGGTCGCCGGACGGCACGCTCCTGGCCGGCAACGACGAGGGAGAGCGCATCTGGGTGTGCCCCGTGGATGGGGGTGTGTGTGTCTCGCTGGTCGATGGGTTCTGGCCGATCTGGTCGTCCGACGGCTCGCGGATCTACTTCCACCGAAGGGGGCGGCCGCTCGACGACCCCAGCCTCCGCTCGCTGGAGGCGTGGGTCGTTGCCGCGAGCGGCGGGGAACCCCGCCGCCTCGGAGTACTGGAGCCGCTCCACGCGCTCCACACTCCCTTCGACGTCTCCCCCGGCGGCGAGATTCTCTGGACGCAGGTGCGCCGCAGCCGCGAGGAGCTGTGGCTCGCCACGCTGGGTACCGGCGTGCGATGACTGGCGCTGGCGCGGCACCTCGCACGCCATCTTGATGCCCGAGGAGCAGCACGACATCGTCCCGGTAGCGGTGACTAGGACGTCGACGAGGATCGGCAGTCCGGCGTCCGACGCGATAAAGCCGACGCCTCGTGGCGGGCACGCCGCCGGCGGAGCCTCACCATCAGACGCCCCTGAACAGCGAGAAGACGGCTCCGGTCGGGTCGGCGGCCATGGCAAAACGGCCGACACCGGGTACGTCCTGCGGCGCCATGTGCTCGCGCGCGCCCATTGCGACCGCGGTCGAAAAGCCGGCGTCGACGTCGGCGACGGCGAAGTACGGCACCCACAGCGACCGCGGCAGCGCGCCGGCGGGCAGCTCCATCATGCCGGCGACGTCCTTCCCGGCGCGCTTGAAGAGGTGATAGGCCCCGGCCGGGCCCATGTCCATCGTCCCGTGCCCCCAGCCGAACACTGACCGATAGAACGGCAGTGCGCGACCGGCGTCGGTGGTGAGCAGCTCGTTCCAGCAGACCGTGCCCGCCGGCGGCGGCCCCGACTCCTCGAGCGGTGCCGGGCTGGCGGAGACGAACGGCGAGATCACCGCGCCGGTCGGATCGGTCAGCACTGCGAAGCGGCCGACGTTGGGGATCGGCGTCGGCGGTACACAGGTCGTACCGCCCGCGGCCTCACCGCGCGCCGCCGCGGCGTCGACGTCGTCCACGGTGACGTACGCGATCCAGTGTGACGGCGCGCCGGCGGCGGCGTCGAGGCCAACGATGCCGCCGAGGCCGCGCTCGCCGACGTAGATCATCGGGTACTCACCCATCTCGCCCATGTCCGCGATCTCGTATCGCCAGCCGAACAGCCCGGCGTAGAAGCTCTTCGCGCGGTCGACGTCGGTGGTCATCAGGTCGTGCCAGACGAAACGTCCGGGTGTGTCCATCGTTGCCCCCCAGTGCTCACGAGTCTACGAAACAGCGCGGCCTCGGTTGCAGGGCCGCCACCCGCGGGCTCGCAGGCGCAGTCGTGTACGCTGGCGTCCAGGAGGGCGCAGCCGTGAAGAGCGCCATCGCGGAGGCTATCGGAATGCCGCTGCAGCCGGTGGCGGTGCTGCTCTCGGACGAGAAGCCCGCGGGCGCGATGCAGTTCGCCGAGGAGCGCTGGGGGTGCGTCATGTGGCTGCTGGCCAGCGCGGCGAAGGGCAAGGCCGCGGTGGCCGACCGCGCCACCTTCGGCTGCATCGGCGGCGGCGTCGGGCTCGGGTTCGGCAACCAGTACGAGAGCTGGCCGGGCGGGATCGACTGCTTCTACCACTTCCTGTCGACCGGCAACGAGGGGTGGGAGCACGGCCGCGAGGTGGCCGCCTCGCTGGGAGCCGGATGGCGGCGCGAGTCTGTCAAGCACTTCGTCCACGGCGAGCGCTACCTCAAGACGCCCGAGCTGACGAAGGAGTTCGTCGACGCCCTGCCGATCACCGAGGTGCCGACCCGCTACGTGGTGTTCAAGCCGCTCGCCGACGTTGCCGCCGGCGAGATCCCCGAGACCGTGATCTTCCTCGTCGACCCGGACCGCCTGGCGGCGCTCGTCGTGCTCGCCAACTACACTGGCGGCGGCAACGAGAACGTCGCCATCCCGTATGCCGCAGGGTGCCAGACGATCGGCATCATCCCCTATCGCGAGGCGCGCTCCGAGCGCCCGCGCGCCGTCGTCGGCCTCACCGACCTCTCGGCGCGCGGCTACATCGCCAAGCAGGTCGGCCGCAACCTGATGACGTTCGCGGTACCGTTCCGCATGTTCCAGTCGATGGAGACCAACGTGCCGGGGAGCTTCCTCGAGCGCGACACCTGGCGCTCGCTGCTCGCCGACAACCCGCTGTAGGGCGGCTGCGATCCCGATGAGCCCGACTGCCGCCCCGGAGCGCGCCCACCCTCGCGGGGGCGCCGGCGCCCCCGCCGGCGCAGGGGAGCGCGTGGGCCGCGCGGGCGAGGGCGCCCGCGCCCCCAAGCACGGGGAGACGCCGGCCGCGCTCCAGGCGCGCCGGGATTCCTCGTCAGGCTGTGCCCTCCTCGGAATGACAGCACAGGGGGTCGGGGCCTCTAGATCATGAACGACCACGCCGCCCAGCGCCTCGGCATCCTCTACGCCACCTCCGCCTTTCTGATGTGGGGGCTGTTCCCGCTCTACTGGAAGGCGCTGGCGGCGGTCCCCGCGCTCGAGGTGGTAGCCCACCGCACCACCTGGGGCTTCGTCGCGGTGGCGGTGTGGGTCACCGTCCAACGCCGCTGGCCGGAGGTGCGAGCAGTGGCCGCACGCCCGCGGACGCTGACTCTGCTGACCGGCAGCGCACTGCTCATCGCCGCCAACTGGCTGCTCTTCATCTGGGCGGTGGTCAACGGCCACGTCGTCGAGTCGAGCCTCGGCTACTTCATCAACCCGCTCGTCAACGTCGTGCTCGGCGTCGTCGTGCTGCGCGAGCGCCTCTCGCGCCTCCAGCGCATCGCCGTGGGGCTCGCCGCCGCCGGCGTTGCGGTCCTCACCCTCGGCCATGGCCGCTTCCCCTGGATCGCGCTCGGCCTCGCCGTCACCTTCGCCTTCTACGGCCTCGCCCGCAAGACGGTGGCGGCGGATGCGGTCGTCGGCCTGCTTTACGAGACCGCGATCCTCACGCCGCTTGCCGCCGGCTACATCATTCTGCTCGCAAGCCGCGGGACGGGCGCGCTCGCCGGGGCCGACATGCGGACCAGCACGCTCCTGATCCTCGGCGGCGTCGTCACCGCCGTGCCGCTCGTGTTGTTCGCCCTCGGCGCCCGCCGGCTGCCGCTGTCGACGGTCGGGATCATCCAGTACATCTCGCCGAGCTGCCAGTTCCTCCTCGCGGTGCTGCTCTACCGGGAGCCGTTCACAGCGTCCCACGCCGTGACGTTCGCCTGCATCTGGACCGCGCTCGCGCTGCTCGCGTGGGACCTCCGCGCCCGCCTGCGCGCGCTCGGCGCGGCGGCCGGGGCGGCGGCCGCGGAGCCGTGACCGAGGCGCGGCGCGCGTACCCGGACACCGCTGCGACCGGTGTTATCCTCGTCCCATGAAACTCCAGAAGCGCTACCCCCACGTCGAGGCCGTGCTGGTCGTCACCATCGTCGCCCTCGCCGGCGCGCTGCTCCTGCCGGGTTGCAAGGCGGCTCGCGAGAAGTACTACAACGCCCTCGAGAAGGTGGGCATCGAGAGGCGCGAGCTGCTCGTCTCTCGCGTCGATAAGGCGCGCGAGGCGCAGGTCGACGCCGAGAAGCAGTTCAAGGACGCGCTCGAGCAGTTCCAGGCGCTCGTCGGCCACCAGGGCGGCGACCTCGAGAAGATGTACTCCAAGCTCTCCTCCGAGTACGAGGCCAGCGAGAAGCAGGCCGAGGAGGTGCGCACGCGCATCACCAAGGTCGAGCAGGTGGCGCAGTCGTTGTTCGCCGAGTGGCAGAAGGAGATCGGCCAGTACCAGGACCAGCAGTACTGCCGCGAGAGCGAGCGCGAGCTGGCCGCCACCCGGGCGCGCACCGATCAGGTGGTCAAGGCGATGAAGAAGGCTGCGAAGACGATGGACCCCGTGCTCCTCAAGTTCCGCGACCAGGTGCTGTTCCTCAAGCACAACCTCAACGCGCGGGTGCTCGGCTCGCTGACCGGCACCGCGAAGAGCCTCGAGGTCGAGGTCGGCGGCCTGATCCAGCAGATGCAGGGCTCGATCGCCGAGGCCGAGGGTTTCATCAAGGAGATGAAGGCTGGCCAGAAGTAGTCGGACGGACCGGACGGCAGCATTCGAGCTTCGTACGAAGACAGGCGCATCGGAGGTCGACATGCCCGACACGACCACAAACGAGGTTGCCGTCCTGACGGTGACGCTGACGCCGGCGGAGCTCGCCGCGCTGGCTGCCGCCGCGCGGCGCGCCGAGATGCCGCTCGCGCGCCTCGCCCAACTCTTCATCGCCTACTGCCTGACCCAGCTCGAGACCGGCGACGCTGGCCTCGAACGCGCCGTCAAAGGCAGCCGCGACGCCTCCCTGCGCTGATCGCGCCGCGACCCCAAGACATCACGAACGCGAGGCTGCAAGGTAGTGTCAAGGCTGCACGATCCAGGAGCAGCTCATGACGTCTTCGGCGTGCCGCTCTCGTCGCCATCGGAATGGCGCGACGTCACCGGGGTGTTGAGCGTGTGGAATCGAGGAGGAGCCATGACGACCCCAAAGAGGCTCACAATGACCGCCGGTTTCTGGTTGGTGTTGGCGGCCGCGGTCGCCGCCGCCGGCGACTCGGTCGTGGGAACGCTGACGGTGAAGGGCAAGCCGGCGATTCTGAAGTACGTCACCGCCGCGATGCAGACCGACCCGGACGATGCCGGCCGCTCGTGGCTGGTCGTGCTCGCGAGCGACGTGCCCGTCGCCGAGGCCGATCGCACGCCCGCCCGGCTCGGCGAGCTGGCGGCCGCCGGCAAGGTGAAGGCGGTGCGTTTCCTCTGGCTGGACGGCACGGACACCTTGTTCGCCGTCCCCTACCACCAGGCGCTATCGCAGACCGGCCACCGCGGCTCGGTGACGCCGTCGATCGACCTCGAGCGCTACGACGGGACACGCTTCGAGGGCACCGTGAAGTCGAAGATGATGGGGCAGGACTGGTTCTTTCAGGCGCAGGTGAAGGCCGCGCTCACCAAAGGCGGCGTCGCCGAGATCGAGCCGGCCGCCGCGGAGGAGGAGTCCGCCGCCGGATCGGCCGCGCCTGCGGACGACAAGACAGCCAAGAAGACCTCCCTGGCAAGGCTCGGCTACGAGTACACGCCCGACATGTTCGAGCACGCCCTCCACGACAGCAAGGTCGAGGCGGTCAAGCTCTTCCTCGACCTCGGCATGCCGGCCAACACCAAGGACGGGCCCGACCGGCAGCCGCTGGCCGTGGCGGTCACCCAGTGCTCGTACGCCCACGAGGCCGAGGCGCTCGAGATGGCAAAGGCGCTGCTCGCCGCCGGCGCCAAGGTGGACGCCGGCGCCAAGAACGGCATCACGCCGCTGCTCTCGGCGGCCCAGTTCTGCACCGGCACGGATATCGTCGAGCTGCTCATCAAGGCCGGCGCCAACGTCAACACCAAGGCGCCGGGCGGCGCCACCCCGTTGATGTTCGCGAAGATCTTCAGCAAGGCCGAGATCGAGGCGGTGCTCCGGAAGGCCGGCGCGAAAGACTAGCGCGAGGGCCGCGGCGCGGGCCTCAGATCGTGGTGTCGCAGTGCCGCGCGGCGCAGGCGTCGCGGGCCATCCGCACCAGCGTCCAGTACGGCGGGCGGCGGCCCCGCTCCACGGTAAGACGGGCCGCCGCGGCGAGGACGTCGCTCGCCAGTGCGGCGTGGAGCCCCTCGAACCGCTGCGAGCGCAGCGCCGCCGCCGCGCTCATCCCCTCGGGCACCGGGCCGACCGAGCCGACGACGTTGAGGGCGACGCTGTACGCCTTGGCGAGCCGCGCGAACGGCAGCCTCGCCGCCGCGTAGCCGAGCCGGCGGCCGCTCTCCGCCTGCTCGAGCAGGACGTCGACCACCGCGTTGTCGACGTGGTCGCGGAACAGCACGTCGGGGTCGCGCCACTCAGCCACCACCGCGAGCTGCGGGTCGTACTCGAGATCGGAGGGCTCTTCGGTGACAAACTGGCGGACGCCGAACGCGGCGAGCCACGCCGCGAGCCCCGGCGACGAGATGCGCGACAGGCTCGCCCACAGCGTCACGCCCTCGGCCTCGTAGGCGGCCGACACCACCTCAGAGCAGAACAGCGCGTCGTGATCGCGGAAGTCCATCGCGAAGTCGTACGGGGTGTGGCGCTCGCGGGCGCGCTCCAGCGCGCCCGTCGCCGCCCGGTCCGGGAGCAGCGGGGCGGCGCGCACCACGTCGAGATTGGCGCGCAGCCGGAGCACCATGATGCGCAGCTTGACGTCGCGCAGGTACTCGTCGGCGGTGGAGACGACCACGCCCCGCTCGATGTGCGCCTCGACGACGGCGAGGCCGCCGGCGGCGTCGACCCGCAGCAGCGCCACGTGCGAAAAGTTGCCCGGGTAGTCGTTGCCGCGGGCGATCAGCGCCGAGGTCGGCGCGCCGCCGCGCGACACCAGGATGTCGCCCGAGTGGAGGGTGACGCCGTGAAAGCTCGTGCCCGGCGTCGATGACGGCTCGTCGGTCCCCGGCACGAGAGCGGGGACGGCCGTTGGCGGCGCCTGTAGCATTGCCTCCTCGACGGCGGCGCGGCTGCCGTAGAGCAGCCGGTAGACGCCGTCGCGGGCGGCCCGCGAGCTCATGTCCCAGTGCCGCGACTGCTCCTTGACCGCAGTGCGGACCTCGCCGGCCAGTGTGACGTACTCGCCGAGGAACGCCGGACAGGCGGCGACGTCGGGGGCGAGCTCGAAGATCGTCCGCTCGATCGCGACGAACACCGCGGCGTTGGGCGGCTCCTGCCGGCCGGCGAGCGATCCGACCAGCGCGCGACCGCGCGCGAGGGCGCCGCCAATCTCCGGTGCGAGTCCCGTGCAGCCGCGCGCTCGGGCTGCGTCGAACCGTCGCTCCAGAGCGGCCCAGAGGTCGTCTTCGCCCCACACGAACGGCCGGCCGCCGCGCGGCGGCACCACATCGGGCTCGCCCGGCGGCAGCCAGAGCAGGGCCGCCGACCCAAACGCGAGAGCGACGGCCACGAGCAGCCGACCCCACCTTCCGGGGCCGGACGGCCGCCGGCGGGCGGGGGCCGGTGCAACCGGGGCGGGAGCGCTCATAGCCGGACCTCGCAGGGACTCGTTGCCATCGTAGCAGGGCGCCTGCGCCGCGGTCCGCGGCGC
>Ga0315273_10000393_pt1 | contig 45472 bp, 47 predicted proteins | sample YL17G02_0_MG_FD_205753 | JGI IMG/M metagenome (GOLD analysis project Ga0315273, IMG submission 205753) | Sediment microbial communities from Yellowstone Lake, YNP, Wyoming, USA - YL17G02_0 | ecosystem: Environmental > Aquatic > Freshwater > Lake > Sediment | place: USA: Wyoming | collected...
GACAGGTCACTGCTCATGGGAACATCCATTTGCTCAGCCAGACCTTCTTTGTTAGCAAACGGCTCAAAGGTGAATATGTTAAAGCCGCTCTTGATACGCAACGTGCTCACCTTACGGTCTATCGTCATGGTCGCATCTTCAAGCGCTTTCCGTATCCTTTCTTGAAGAAGTAACCGTCATTCCTGTATTCACCAATGGCGGTTGTCACGCCTTTGTGTATAGGCTTTCCAATGGCGGCACTTTTTTCATTCTATGAATCAGCCATGCACTGTCGGTTCCCATGTATTCAAATTGGAACTATTGATGTAATGAGCGAATGCTAACGCAACAACAAGGCCACTTGTGAGTGCTGTTAAAATGACGATTTTTGTTTTCGTTGGTTATTTTTTGCAATTCAAACGTGGAGCTCAAACATTAATTGATATTCCTTTGAAAGCTGCAATATACCACTTCCCATCAACCAAGACTAATGTCAAATCAGCGATATAAGTTCCATCGTCCAAGGTTACAGTGGCAATATCTTCATTGATGTCCACAGATAAAAATGTCAAGGGTAGGTTTTTTATTGGTCCTTGCGCGCGCGCGGGCGCAATTCGTCCATTTGAATCAATAAGAGATCTGCTTTCTTCTATTGTTAATGCGCGATTTTCTGCTTTTGCCTTTTCTTTAACTTTTTCAGCGTGAAGCGTAGCTTCTATTCTCCATGAATAGAGTGCCATTTTGTAATCCAGCCAACCAACAGACTCTAAAGACGGATTGCTTGTTAATTCCTTGACAGTTTCTAATGTTCCTGGGCTTACAGGGAAACGCGGGTCGTTAATAAAAACGACAGGGAATTTCTTGATGTCAAAAGTGTAGGCGGCTTCTGCTTCAATGTCATATGCTTTTTCAACGGCTTTCATAACTTCTTTTGCTTCAGGTGTATCGGGAATGTAATAGGTTGATTTTGGTATCGAGTTAGAGAAACCCAACACTCCAAAAACCAGAATAATGCAAATGGCGATGAGTAATTTCTTTTTCATTTTTACCTCATATACTTCTTATTTTACTCTATTACATGGATGTACCAAAGATTGTGGATGCCGAAATCGATTCCATAATCCCATGCGACATGCCGGCGATCTGTGCAATGTTGGTTAACCAAAAGCATGTATGTGCTGGTTGGTATAGTCTTGTTCTCACCACACCCGTTAGTGTAATCACTTTGATCTATGCTTGTATTGCCATATCCAACAACTGCCCTTGCATGATCAGGCTTCCCATCCGGTATGAGCTCGTTAGTGTCATTATTCCTTAAATCTATCATAATAAAATCCCCGCCTTCAAGCGCTGATACTGATGACACCATGTCAAATTCATTACTGTATTGCGCGACGTATGAATTAAAATAATTTGCCGTACTCCATGTGTATGAATTGTATGGGGCGAAATTGAATCTGTACCACCAGACAAATACGCTATCAACATCCCAGGTTGCATCTGGACGAAGGGGGTATCCGCCATTATGCAATACTTGGGATATATAATTTGTACAATCGTTACAATTACAACCAGTCTCATTTGATAATGGGTAATTTTCATTTCTCGGTTCGTGCGCCCACGTATCAGCATAAGCGACAGCTACGGCACGATTATAAGTGTAGCTACTTGTCGGTGTTGGTGTAATTGTAGGCGTATCGGTAGCCGTTGCAGTAGGCGTGAATGTTGTTGTCGGAGTAGGTGTCTCTGTTGGTGCGCTTGTGACGTTGATCGAAAGGTCCACGCGGGTATCGTCGCAATAGTAATTGGCATCAGCACCGATGGCGAGATAGATCATATCATCTCTATTGACAGCTACTGTATTTAGCCCTGCGCCGCCGGTGCCTTTTGCAAAGGCCTGTGAACTGCCGTTGAGATAGACGCCGGAAGCCAGATTGGTTGAATTCTTGTCAATGTACCACACGATACCGTCCTGGTTGTTGCAATCGCCAGTGAAGGGGTTATTGTCGCTGACCATTCCGCTGACAGAAACATAGCCGTTGAGCGGGCTGCGCCAGGCCATAATCGCCATCTGGTCGGGAGCCGGATGCACATCGATTGTATACGCGGGCCAGGTGATCTCACCCTGAATATATGTCGAACCAGTATTATTATAGCCAATATGAGGGAACTGGGTACTCGTATCATAGACGTTAAGGCCAGGTACGCCGTTGCCATCGGATCTAAAGTTGGGCAATAGGTAGTAATTCGCCGGATTGCGAGGGAGAGAGCCGCTTCCCATGAAAGCCCATGCACCGAGATAGTTGCACGCGTCCCGGTTGGGGTTCTCATTATTGGGTGAAACGCGGAAATCGTTGGCCAGATTCCAATTGGCGCATAAAAATGGCGTTCCAGTTGGCGAAGGGATATTCGTTAATGTTGGGGAAGGTGTTCGGGTTGGCGTTGATGTTCGGGTCGGAGTTCTTGTGGGCGTTCGCGTGGGTGTCTTCGTGGGTTTGGGAGCAAAGCGATTGGCTGATGGAATATTGTTGCCATTGAAAGCAACCAGTAAAAATCCCGCCAATATCAAGCCGAATACTTTCATCAAGGGGTTTGCTTTTTGTTTCATCAGTTTTCCTCCTTTTATAGGGTGGCTAATAAGCAAACTTGAAACGCTTTTGTCAACGCCTTTGATATTACCCCCCCCTGTAATTTGTCAAGTCAAACGCGTGGAGTTTTCATTTTATCTGTTCAAGCAAAGCCACAATATTTTCGCCAAGCGCTTCGTTCGCGTAGCCACCTTCCATAACCACGACGGTTGGAGTGTTAAGTGCGGCAATTCGTTTTCCGATTTCTTGAAAGCCTTCGTGCGTTATTTTGAACTTCCCCAGCGGGTCACCATCAAAGGCATCCATGCCGAGGGAGATGACGATGGACGATGGACCGTAAATCGCGATTTGTCTCAAAGCCTGGTCAAGGGTTTGAAGGTACGCGGCATCATCCGTGCCTGCGGGCAGGGGGAAGTTGTGGTGAAAGCCATGTCCCGCGCCCGCACCTGTTTCATCCGCGTAGCCGATGTAGTGCGGATATTCGTAATCGGGGTCAGCGTGAATGGAGATGGTCAGCACGTCGCTCCGTTCGTAGAAGATATCCTGTGTACCGTTGCCTGCGTGATAGTCAATATCTAATATGGCAACTTTGCCTTTTGACGAAAGCCAATTGGCGGCTACCGAGGCGTTGTTGATAAAACAATAACCTGCCGCGTAGTCTTTTCCGGCGTGATGTCCAGGTGGGCGGCATAAGGCAAAAGCGGACGACACCTGCACTTGCGCCAGGCCGTCTCGCCCCCGCGGGCTGGCAGCCCGAACGGGGTGCAAGTGTGAACGATTGACTGCGGACGATGAAATAAACCGTGCCGCGCTTAAGGCGCAATTGGCAGAGGCAAGTGCGGCTATGTAAGTGCCATCAACGATGCAGGCGGATAAGTCCATGATGTAATAGCCTGCTTTACCGAGCAACGTCCCCGGCACGCGCGGATTACGTCTTAAGGCAAAAGTGGCGGGCAGGAATGCATGAGCCTCAGGTGCCGCGGCGACCTCGGGGTCAGAATCCAGCCACTCGGTCCAGCATGAAGCGAGAAAGGTAATGTAAGCCTGATCGTGCACGGCGAGGATCGGGTCGAGTCCAAAGTCTGCAGGTTCGACCAGCTCAGCCCAATCTGTTTTATTGAGCGCAGTCAAAATTCGGTCCATGCGCTCCGGGTTTTCAAAATAGGATACGCGTTTGCCTCCGTCAAATACCTCAAAAGGTGGGAAATGTTTGCGGTGTGTCTCGGAATAGAATATTTTCATGGTGAGGCAATTTTACCCGCAAGTGCCTGTGATGCGGACTTTTTTCAAATGCTTGTATCTGAATAGAAAAATTGCTATAATGATTGCGTCGCCACATCCATAGTAGATAAACGATATAAAGGAGGCCTTATGAACAATTACTTGTTATTAGTGGACACATACGAATCAGAAACGATTGATGAAGCTGCCTTAAAGGCAAACAAAGTTTCAGGGATGATCATCCGCCTGAACCATATAGAGGGCGGTCATCACCTTGACGCCAATTTCACCACGCAATGGGCAGAGACTGGAAATGCCGGCCTTCTGCGGGTGCCGTATTTCGTCTACAACCCATGGGTGGACGGTCAGAAGAATTACGATTGGCTCGTAAAGCACATCCCATTTGAAGCGGGCGCGGTCATGGTGGATATTGAAGTTGTTTATGCTGGTTATCCGCCAGTCACCTACGCGGCGGAAGTTGCGAAGTTTTTCCAATTGGTGAGCCCGCGTTGGAACTATATGATCTATACCGGAGAGGGTTTTCTTGACCTTCTCAGCTTATGGCCTAAAGATGCCGACTACTGGTGGGCGCAATATCCCAATTCACTCTATCCGCCAACGTCACAGAAGTGGACATGGGACCAGGTGCGGGAAAAAGTTGACACGCTGGATGGCCCCTACAATGCCGCGAAGATCCCCGGGCGATTGAAGATGTGGCAAGCCAGCGGGGACAGACTCATCCTGCCCGGAAGTGCCAAACCGATTGATGTGAACGTGTTCCCCGGGACTTATGATGAATTAAAAACCTGGATCAATGAGAAACCCGAACCACCAGATCCCTTCGTCGAAGAACACACGAAACCATACGCCGGGGTGGAATTGCATAAAGTCCGCCTCTTCAACTCGCACTGCTATGTGGCCGTAATTGACCCCATCGGCAAGCGCTTCTTCGTGACGAAGTTTGCGCAAAAGAAAGTCTCCACTGTTGCGCGCGAAATGGGAGCGCAGATCGTTATCAATGGCGGAGACTATAGCCCTTATCATGCCACCGGCCTGCATGCTTCGCAGGGGAAGATTTATCAAGTTGTAATTCCCTACGAGCCGTGGGTAAATCTGACCGCGGATAATAAGCCGCAGATAAACGCTTACAACTCTGTTGAGAAAAAATATAATGCGCTTGCGGGAAAGCGTTTCATAGTTCTGAACGGCAAAATCAGCCCGTTCACATCGGCTGCATGGAGGGAAGTTCACCCTCGAACACTGGTGGGAGTGACTCAAGATGGAAAACTGATCGAATGCGTGGTGGATGGCCGCCAGGGTCCTAAAAATATCGGCGTCGATCTTTTTGACGCCGCACGGATCATGATCGAGTTTGGCGCCTGGAAGGCAATCGATCTGGATGGCGGCGGCAGCAGTGCAATGTGGGTGGACGATAAGATTGTAAACACGCCCATTGACAACGCAGTACCGGGTCAGGAGCGTTATGTTGGAACACATATTGCCGCGTTTGTGGATGGTGTTGTCCCTCCTCCTCCACCTCCTCCGACCGGAGATTATATTGTCGTAACGCCTGTCAAGCCCCGACTAACTCCTAGCATGTATCAAGTAATCACGAAGCCGAACCTGCCTGCTGGCACTGTTTTTAACAGTACAACCACCCAGGTGGTAACAGAGAGAATCCCTCTACTTTTTGGAACGGATTATACAATCACATGGGTGCAGATGCCGGATGGGTATTGGGCGCCCAAGTTTTACAAGATCGAATACGTTAGGAACAAGACCAGCTAATTGTGATCGCGCCAACTCTCCTGACCCTGCTGGCAAGGTCGGGAGAGTTATTTTATATGCCAAGGAAAATTTTACGGAGGCCCAAATATGTTTGCATTAATGCTCTTGTCAGAAGGGGTGCCGAATACGAGTCTGGTGTGGTTGCTGTATATCGGGCTGGTGTTCATGCTTTTGATGGTCGTTGTGGGATGGCTGGTCAGCCGAAAGGAACAGGATCAGCCCGAAGCCCGGCATGAGGTGAAGAAGCCGGCGAAGAAAGACGCCGAGTTGAAGGGTGGGCGGAAGGCGAAGTAATCAATTAGCCGCAAAATTTAGTAGGATTTCCGAGCTGTTGTATGATGATGCTATTCAAGGAGAATGACCATGCCCCCACAAATCGAAAACTATCGCGTCACAATAAAGTCATTGAATATTCGGGGAATGCCAACCACAACGTCCAAAGTTCTGGGACGATTGAGCGAGAGTGAAGTCGTTGAAAAACTCGGCGAATCCGACGACGGCAAATGGATCAAGTTGATATGGAACGGCGTGGAAGGATGGTCGTCAAAGCGCTTCCTGGCAAAACAACCGTACATTCCGCCGATTGGCGAGGATTTTGTGTGGATGGCCCTCGCGGAGCAGGAAAAGGGAGTACATGAAATTCCAGGGGGTGAAAATCATCCGCGTGTTGTTGAATACCTCCATTCAACGACCAATTTGAACAAAGCCAGCAAATCCAAGGATGAAACGCCGTGGTGTTCAGCGTTCGTTAACTGGTGCCTGACTCAGGCTGGTTATGAAGGAACAAATTCCGCGCTGGCAAGGTCGTGGTTGAAATGGGGTCAGTCAATTACGGAACCGCGCAGGGGATGTATTGTTGTTTTTACGCGCGAGGCGGTATTTGGCCACGTTGCGTTCTATCTTGGCGAAACGGACACGCACATAAAAGTCCTGGGCGGGAATCAATTGAACCCCGAGACAAAAATTTACGAAGTGAGCGAAAAATATTACCCCAAAACAGATTTGCTTGGATATAGAATTCCATGATTCTCGCGTGTCGCAAGTTGGGTAAGACTTCGGAAATCTTTTTAGCAGACTCCACAATCTCAAGACACCACGGGAGATTTCCGAAGTCTTTTGTCACTCCTCCCGAATCTTGAATCTCGTTAAATTAACCCTCTCCCGATAAAATTGTATCAGCAAAAATGTTGGGGTCTGCTATACTTAAGACATTAGAGGCTTTTATGGCAAAACATCTGGTTTTGGTGGCTGGCAACATTGGTGCTGGAAAAACTTCGCTGACTGAACGCATCGGCGCGCGGCTGGGTTGGTGGACTGGATTCGAATCTGTCGCGGATAACCCATATCTGGCCGATTTTTATGGGGATATGCATGCCTGGTCTTTTCACCTGCAGATATTTTTTCTGGGTCACCGTGCGGAACAGTATCTGCAGGCCACACACGACGCACGATCCGCTGTTCTTGATAGAAGCATTTATGAAGATGCGTTTATTTTTGCACGCGCCTTGCATCACATGGGCAATTTAGCAGAGCGCGATTATCTTGCCTATCGTCATTTATTTGAACTCGTTGTAGATAGCCTGCCGCGCCCCGCGCTCTTGATCTATCTGAAGGCGCCTGTACCTGTACTGATGGAGCGCATCCGCAGGCGTGCTCGCAATATGGAAACAGGCATTTCGGGCGATTATCTTTCCCTGCTCGATTCTTTCTATGACGAATGGCTGGCTTCGTTTGACCTCTGCCCAGTGCTTACCATCCGCTCAGATGACTTGGATTTTGTCCATCAGCCGGGACATTTGGAGACTGTCGTCGAGCGAATTCAGGATAAGCTGGCGGGTAAAGAAGTAATGGACTTGCGTGGAAGCTAGCTTTGGATAAAACTTATGACAACAAACCTGCTTGCTAAAATTCCATTTTTTGCCGATCTCCCACTCGAAGAGTTGGATGGCATGGTCGCCATGCTGGATGTCAGGGAATTAAAGCCATCTGAAATATTGTTCAGTGAAGGCGATCCTGGTGAACATCTTTACGTGGTGGTTGATGGTGAATTGGAAGTTTTGATGGCCGCTGGCAGGCCGGAAGAGTTGTTGCTCAATGTTTTGCGGGATGGCGAATATCTCGGGGAAATGAGCCTCATTATGGAAGGCGGCATTCGTACTGCCAGTGTGCGCGCGCGTCGCGCCTCAACCTTGCTTTCCATGAGTCGCATACAGTTTGTGGATCTAATCCAGCGCCATCCTTTGTTGGCTACTTCTTTGGTGCGTGTCCTCAGCCAAAGACTGGACGCGACCAATACTGCCACCTTCCGTGATCTGACCGAGAAGAATCGCCAATTGCAAAAGGCTTTTGATGAACTAAAGGCGGCACAGGGACAACTGATCGAAAAAGAGCGCCTCGAGCGGGAACTAAAAGTTGCCGCCGATATCCAAATGTCGATCCTGCCCGACGTTTTACCGTCGGCCCCCGGCTTCGATTTTGGTGGACGCATTCTTCCAGCCCGTCAGGTGGGCGGCGACTTCTATGATGTGTTCCTGTTGAGCGAAAAGAAAATTGGCGTGCTAATCGGTGATGTGGCCGATAAGGGTGTGCCGTCCGCGATCTTCATGGCGAGAGCCCATGCTTTGATCATTGCAGAAGCAGATACGCATCCCCTGCCCGGCGATGTTCTTCGTCGAGTTAACAAGCACATTACCCGACTGGAAAAATCCGCTCAGTTTGTAACCGCGCTGTACGGTGTTTTAGATATTGAAACCGGTGAGTTTTCTTATGCCCGCGCAGGTCATGAACCGCCTCTGTTGTTTACTGTGGATGGAAAGGTTGAGCGCCTGCCGTATGGACCGGGCATGTCACTTGGGTTATGGGAGGAAATTGTCCTCGATATGTGTAGTATTATCCTTTCGCCGGGCACAACCTTGTTATTGTATACCGATGGCATGACGGACTGCCGCAACCCGGCGGGTGAAGCATTTGGGTTGGATCGCATCAAAGGAATTTTGGCCGAACTTGTTGACCTGAACGGCCAACAAATCTGTGACCGGTTGCTTGAAACTCTTCAAGTTTATCAAGGCGGCTCAAAGCAGGATGACGATGTGACTTTGGTGGCGGTTCACGTGGCAAGAGGACAATCTCCGATAAAGAAAAAGAAGTCGAAATAATAAAAATCAGGCCTCCCAAATCGGAAGGCCTGATTTTTACCTACGCATTTTCCAATGCTTGCTTTATATCTGCAAGAAGATCATCTATATTTTCGACGCCAACGGACAACCTGACAAGACCGGGGTCAACATCCAACGGCGAGCCGGCCACGGAGAGATGAGTCATCGCGGCGGGGACTTCGATCAGCGACTCTACGCCGCCGAGCGATTCGGCTAGCGTGAATATCCTTGTGGCTTCGACGACTTTGACCGCCGCGTCGCGTCCGCCTTTCATGATGAACGAGATCATGCCGCCGCCATTTTTCATCTGCTGTCTGGCGACTTTATATTGAGGATGACTCTCGTGGAAAGGATAAATTAGTTTTTCCACTTTGGGATGTTTTGCAAGAAATTCAACAATGGCAGTTGCGTTCTCGGCGTGCCTGTCCATGCGCAAGTGCAGGGTTTTGATGCCGCGCAACACAAGGAAGCAGTCCATTGGGCCGGGCACCGAGCCGACTGCGTTTTGCAGGAAGGCGAGCCTTTCAGCTAATTCCTTATCTTTCACGATCACCGCGCCGCCGACAACATCGGAGTGTCCCCCAAGGTATTTGGTCGTCGAGTAGACGACAATATCCGCGCCGAGTTCGAGCGGACGCTGCAGGTATGGCGTGGCAAAAGTGTTATCCACAACCAGCAAAGGTTTGTTGGCGTGCGAATGAACGATTTCAGCAACCGCGTGAATATTTGTCACTCGTAAAAATGGATTGGTGGGCGTTTCCAGCCAAACCAGCCGCGTTGACGGAGTCAAAGCCTCGGCGACAGATTCAGGATCGGTCGTGTCAGCAAACGTAAAGCCCAGACCGAAGCGGCTCAGTACTTTGTCAAATAAACGGAATGTGCCGCCGTACACATCATTGCCTGCCAGTACATGCGAATCCGTATTCAATAAGCGAAGAACCGTATCGGTTGCCGCGAGTCCAGATGCGAAAGCAAGTCCATGTGTGCCGCCTTCAAGCGCGGCGAGACAATCCTGCAAGGCTTTGCGCGTGGGATTTTGCGTGCGCGAATATTCATATCCCTGGCGCGGCTTGCCGACGCCATCTTGTGCGTACGTGGATGTTTGATAAATGGGCGTCATCACAGCTCCGTTGTTGGGGTCGGGTTCCTGGCCTGCGTGAATGGTAAGGGTTTCAAATTTCATCTCGTCTCCTTTAGCGATACAATCAAGCATTATAAACGAGGAGCTATGACAAAAACTTTACTTGCTGTTCTTGCCCATCCCGATGACGAATCATTTGGTTTGGGCGGCACGCTGGCTTTGTATGCACAAAGAGGCTATGACGTTTATTACGTCTGCGCCACGCGCGGTGAAGCTGGCTCTGTTGATGAGCAGCACCTGCGCGATTTCAAAGATACCGCTGAGATGCGCACTGCCGAACTGGAATGTGCGGCGAGTCATCTCGGTCTCAAAGGTGTATTCTTTCTTGGATACCGGGATTCGGGCATGCCCGGCATGGACGCCAATCATCACCCCGACGCGCAAGTCGCCCACTCAATTGATGAGGTGGCGGGACGCGTCGTCAAATATATACGCGAACTCAAGCCGGAGGTTGTTCTGACCTTCGACCCGATCGGCGGATACAAACACCCTGACCATATTCACATTCACAGTGCGACGAAATTTGCCTTCGAAAAGGCGAACGACGCCTCTTTCCACCCTGAAAGCGGGTCGCCGTTTAAGCCGCTTGCGCTTTACTACCAGGTTTTTCCGCGCTGGTTCCTGAAGATGGCAACGCGATTTATGCCGCTCTTCGGCAAAGACCCGACGAAATTCGGCAGTAACGGCGATATCAACTTAAAAGAAATTGCTGAGGTTGATTTCCCCGTGCATGTGCGTTTGGACATCCGCGAAGTTGCTGAGATCAAAAGTCAAGCGGGCGCGTGCCATGCCTCACAGGGCGGCGGCCGGATGCTGCGCGGATTGCTGGGATTCGCGGCTCGTATATTTGGTGAGCATGAAGATTATATGCGCGCCTATCCGCCGGTGGATGGAAAATTTAGAATAATGCACGATCTTTTCGAAGGCATGTAGGGATATTTGGCGGTCGGGTAAAAATATTCCCTATATCTGGCGCTTGACGAAGATGTATTGATTTACGTCAACAGCGACGATATCAAGCCGACTTGAAGAAAGCTGTGAAGTTGGGTGCGACGGTTGTTCACGAGAAAGGTGAAATTCCGCAAACAGACTGGTTCGGGATGTTCAAAGATCCAACCGGGAATACGATTGCTCTTTATACAAGTATGAATCTAGAATTCAATAATAAGGTCTGATAATAAAAAGGAGTCGCCCAAAACAAGCGCGTCCTTTTTATAAAAATAAATGGGGGATAGGTTGTATATTTTTATCAATGCTTGAAATGGATAAAGATGCGTCCAAAGTTTTTGTCATCCTTTTCCACGCGGTGGTATAACTTTTTGATGTGCGATTGATTTAAAAAGCGCAGAATTTTTTTCTTAAGTTGTCCACTGCCTTTGCCGGGGATGATCTCGACAAGGGCGATTTTCTTTGAAATGGCTTCTTCCACGATACGGTTGAGCTCGGCGTCAATTTGATAGCCGCGGTTGTAAATGTCATGCAGGTCGAGTTTAAGTTTTGCCATGGTGATTAATATGCCGGGCGGGATACCATCTCGCCTTACATCTTTAAGAATTCGAACGGCGGGCGTTGGTTCAACTTTACCAAAGTCGCTCCCATTTCGTTGACGTGTAACATAGTGAGCGAACCCGTATCGCAACCAAGTCGCTGAAAGTTGTCGAGCGGCAGGCCGAGGAAATGTGAGACAGCCAGCTTGATCGGGTCCGCGTGAAAGACGATTACAACAATATCCTGCGGCTTGTTGTGTTTTTGAAGGACGCGTTCCAGCACATTGACAATGCGTATTTGTGTTTCGGGAAACGACTCGCCTTCGGGAAAACGAAAACGGGAGGGCGCGTTCTGGACGATCTTCCACGCTTTGGTATGTCGTAGAATTTTCCATGAGCGTCCCTGCCATTTCCCAATGTTCGTTTCCATCAAGTCGGGGTCTTGCGCGATCTTTAACTTGCGCGCGTTTGCAATCGGCGCGGCTGTCTCCATCGCCCTTTCCAGCGGACTGGAATATATAGCTTTGATGGGGATATCTTTCAGCGCATCGCCCAATGCCTGGGCCTGCTTCTGTCCCCGTTCATTTAAGTGGACCCCGGGCAGTCGTCCTGCCATTTTGTAAGTTTTAACATAATCATTTTCGCCGTGACGGATGAGGAGGATAAGAGGCATGTTATTCTTTGTTGAAATCTATTTTTGCATCTGATTTAATTTTTTGCCAAAACTGATTGGTATCTTCCCCTAATGTTTTGGCTATCTTATCAATCTCTTCTTCAAGAAGGTTATCTTCCGGTTCATTGAGAAAATGAAAGATCATCATGTCTAAAATGTCCGTCTCGTGCTTGCGAGAGCGGCCTTCTTTCCATGCAAGAAGTTTTCCGTGAATTACATCTTCAGGACGGGCACACCAGATTTCAAAGGGTTCTGTTCCGGGGATTTCCACCAGTTGCCTCACGCGTCGCGCAAAGGCTGGACGATAATCGAGTGTTCCGCTTAGCGGGACTAAATCCGCTTTTTCTCCCCGTTCCGTGTCAATGATGTTAAACATAATGCCCATTTCAATCGAATTGCGGATCATGACCGGGTCTGCATAATAGCGCGGGAGTGGATATAACTCTGAAAATGCTTTGATATGTTCTTCGGACAATTCGACAATAATGTCAATATCGTAAGTGACGCGACTGATTCCATAAATGGTTGCGGCGAATGCACCAATTACCATGTATGGCGCGCTAATTCTTTCGAGAGTCTGAAGAATATCCAGGAACAGGCTGAAATCGGGTTTTCGTTCAGCGGGCACGCGCCAATTCCTCCAGAACTTTCAGGTTGAGCATATTAATGGATAGGTTTGGATATTTCCGACGTAATCGCCCGCGAATTAAACCAACTGCCAATTCACGCGCGTCCAGCATGGCACGCACGCGTTTATGCGCTGGGATTTTTGCAAGTAATCTTATTTGCTCAATATGATCGGAATGAAATGCGTTTTTTTGCATGAAGCAATTATACTCGCCTACTTTATCTTTCTCTTCATTTCCTTAATCTGTTCTTCGCTCATATCGGGTACGTCTTCGCGGCGTTCGATATTCAAGGCTTTGCGTTGTGCTTCGCGCCACATTTCAAGCCGCGCGGTAACTTGTGATTCGTAACCCTCTTGTGATGGTGCATAAAAATATGTTCCACATAATCTTTTTGGTAAATATTGCTGCGGCGTGAAGTGACCTTCCTGATCGTGCGGGTAAACATAATCTTTGCCTTGACCTGTTGCCGCGGCGTCTCGGTTGCCGTCCATGAGGTGGCGCGGCACGGAGATTTGCCCCTCGTCTTCGATTTTTTTCATAGCCTTGAAGTATGCGCCCGCGCTGTTGGATTTGGGCGCAGTGGCAAGGTAGAGCGTCGCTTCTACGATAGGGTAGATGCCTTCGGGCAAGCCGATGAAGTCAAAAGCTTGTGCGGCAGATGATGCGATGACGAGTCCCATAGGGTCGGCAAGACCAATATCTTCGCCCGCCAGAATTATTAGCCGGCGGATAATGAACTTTGGGTCTTCGCCCGCGTAGATCATTTTTGCGAGCCAGTAAAGTGCCGCGTCCGGGTCACTTCCGCGCACAGATTTGATAAAGGCGCTTATCGTATCGTAATGTGCGTCACCATCTTTGTCATAAAGGACGGCACGGCGCTGAATGGATTCCTGTGCAACATCCAATGTGATGTGAATGACGCCATCTTTATCGGGCGCGGTGGATTCAACTGCAAGTTCGATGGCGTTTAACGCGTTACGTGCATCGCCGCTGGCGACTTCGATTAAATGGGAGCGGGCCTCAGGGTCCAGTGTGACGTGCTTATTTCCGTAGCCGCGTTCTTTGTCCGCGAGGGCGCGGTCAATTAGAATCCCAGTCTCGGTTTGATTCAAGTTGCGGAGTTGAAAGACGCGCGAGCGCGAAATCAAAGCTTTGATGACTTCAAAATATGGATTTTCGGTTGTCGCGCCGATGAGAGTGAAAGTCCCATTCTCGACCTGAGGCAGGAGCGCGTCCTGCTGGGCTTTGTTCCAACGGTGGACTTCGTCTACAAAAAGGATCGTGCGTATGTTGTGCAAGCGCCTGCGCTCGAGAGCTTCGTCAATGATGACGCGCAGATCCGCTTTGCCCGCGAGGATGGCGGAGATTGTGACGAAGTGACTCCTGGTGGTATTGGCGATGACTTGCGCAAGCGTTGTCTTGCCTGTGCCGGGCGGCCCCCATAGAATGATGGATGAAAAAAGTTTATCTGCTTCGATGGCGCGGCGTAACAGCTTGCCTTCGCCAACAATATGCTCCTGCCCTATATATTCATCCAATGCGCGCGGACGCATACGCGCCGCGAGTGGGGCTTCGGTCTTCATACGTTCGTGCAAGGCGTGGTCGAAGAGATCAGACATGATCTGATTATAATGGCGAATAGGATGGCGGACAAAATGATATCCCCAATTCAACGATAGAATTGGGGATGTGGTCCCTACTGCTTATCTGTCTTCCTTGTGGTTTCCTGCGCGAGTAGCTTCTTCAGCGCACTGAACCAGAAGGGTGTGCCTTCTTATTGACAGCGATAACCAGCTCCATACGAAAGGAAAATCAATTTCTCTCTAATTTATGGTGCAAGAGCATTTAGTGCCGGGGTTCGGTTGCTTGTTCCACATACTGAGCCGGATGTAATGGCGCAGGCGCGGTAGTAATACTTCGCTTTGCTGGTCAGCCCGGTGTTTGAACACGAATAGCTCGTTGATTTGGTTGTGGAAGAGGATGGCGCAGTTTTTGAACACGCACTGATAACACTCCATTTGTTATTATCTGTTGTGCGTTCCACACGGAATGAACCTCTGAATGACTTGCCGGTATATACCCAACTCAAATCAAGTTGACCCTTGGTCCTCGAAATGGTTATTTTAAATTCGCAAGGCATTTTTGTGGGTGGGTACTCGAGGTTCAGGGTTCCTTTGGCTGTCCCTTTTTTTGTGAAATTCACGACAGAGATTGTCCATTGTTTTACTTTATCAACTTGATCTGATGTGACTGAATAACTTGTCCATAGAGGCACATTGCTTGTGTACCCGCCGTCTTTCCTTGCATAATAATCAGTGCGGTCGGAACCGTTCAGAATTAATGCCAGTTCGCTGGCGGGCGATCCGCCTGTGGTTGAAGGTGACCAGGATGTAATTTTTGCGACGATGCAACCGCTTTCAGTGGCAGTAAAATTGAAACTATCACGATCACCATAGGTTGAATTGACATCGAATTTATAGTCTTTTAGCGTTGCTGAACTGGCGGCAATTGAGATTAGAACGACTCCAACCATTAGAAGTCGCCATCTGAAAGTTAAAAGTTTCATGGAGCGCCTTTCTGCGCAAGGGAGCAGGAAGTTATCTCTAGAAGAGTCTCGTCATCTAATGAACGCTCAACTTGGAGGTTTTCCCAGGTTGTAAATTCCAATTTAGTAAACTCGGCGTTTGACATGCCGGATTCTTCGCGAGCGTTTAGTAAATCGTTTGTCTTTTCATCTACAAGGACGAAGGTCAAAAGAAATCGTTTGCAGGCATCCTCAGGACCTCCGATGAGAAGATATTCATTCCATTCCCCTGAACTGGTCAATTTCAAATTTTTTACAGCGCACTTTTCGGAATCGAGTGGGCAAATAGCAACCTACACATGCGTTTTCAGGTTGCCCGCGGGGGCAGGATTTATTTTTCCCTCCAATTTGGGTTTGGAAGGAATTTTAATATAATCAGGGACATCCTTGGGGTTTTCAAAATATTCCCGAATTCGTAGAATATCAAGATGGACTGAATTATCTTTGGTGCCTGCCATCGATAGCGGAAGCAGCATCAAAATAATCCCTATGATTAAAAGGAGCCCGCCAATCACGCCCGCGATTTTTCTTCCATTGGATGTTATGTCAATAACGATGGGCCTTTTTATCGTTGCTACTGAGAGCAATAGAAAAACCAGCCCAGCAGTAATTAAAAGGGTCGGCGGATTTTCAAGGAATTTTAGATCCATACTGTGTTAATAAGAGTATACAACTTTTAATAGGTGATTTCAAGCCCCAATTTTCCCGGTATTTGTAACATAAACAGTTGGTGAGTTTAAAATTCCCACCTGAAGCTTTTTTCATTGACTTGGGCGCTTGTTTCGTCCCACTTTGGGGCATAAAACAGGGCCTCAAACAACACATTTCTCCCACCGTTTTGAAAACCCACCGTGTATGTTACAGAGTCTTTTCCCGGTGTTTGTATCACAGGTGGTTGGCGAAAATTAGAAATTGGCACAAAAAGGCTTATGTGGATCAGGTGGAGAGCCTAATCGCCAATCGTTCCCGCGATCAGTAAGCCGTTATGCATGCCTTGCCAGGATTTATAGCCGCGAACTGTACGCGGACGCATACGCGCCGCCAGCGGGGCTTCGGTCTTCATGCGTTCGTGCATGGCGTGGTCAAAGAGATTGGTCATGAAGTGATTATAATGCACGAGAGGCGCGACGACAGATTTTACGCGTTCGGCATTTCGGGTTGCGACGGATTATATGATTGATTTACGATGTAAATCCCTGCCAGCGCGATCGCGCCGCCGATCCATTGCGTGGTGTTGGGGATCTCGCCTAGCATGGGAATGGCGAGGAGTGTGGTAAGGATGGGTTGTCCGATGAGCGTGGGCGATACAATGGATGCGGGCAAATGCCCAAGTGCATAGGTGATAGCCAGATAGCCGATTATTTGGGAAACGATGGCTGTTACGAAGAAGATGATCCACGTTTGCGCGGGATAGCCTGTGAACGAATTACCTATCACGAGATTTATAAGGAACAGGCCAACCGTCGCGCTGACACCAACCAGCCATATATAACGGAAGGTGTCAATGTATTTGTGTCCGCGTTGGGTGGTGAGTTGGTAGGATGAGTAAAAGACCGCCGCCGCGCTTGCCATCAGGTCACCGAGGCCGAGGGTGGGATGATGCAGGAAGTCACTGCCCATCACGAGCGCCGCGCCTGTCAGTGCAATCATAAGCCCAAACCAAAAAATGACGCGTAATCTTTCGCGAAAGATAAAGAGCGCAATCAACGCGACCCACAAGGGGGCTGTATTGCCAAGCAATGTCGCGTTGGCGGCGGTCGTATATTTCAATGAGGAATTCCAAATTGCCTGGTCGAAGGCGGTAAATATGCCGGCGATGATGGGAAAGAGCAGGTATTTTTTTTCAATTGGCGCAAGTTGTTTTTGCTGCCGAAGAAAAAGCGGCGTAAGTAAAATTGTGGAAATGAGCAAACGATAGAATCCCGTGACGGGACCTGGCGCTGCTGCCCAACGCACAAACATGGCAGACAGGCTGAGCGCGCTGATTCCGATCGCGAGCGCGATGTAGGGGAAAAATTTATTTTGCATTGGGAGATTGTATCAGACGTATCTGTTTATGCCATTGCGACCTGCGGGAAGCAATCTCTAATTGGGTGGGGAGATTGCTTTGTTCCTCGCAGTGACATTAGACGCGCGTTGCGTTGATTCGCTCGAGGGTAGGGTAAAGTTCGTTGAGACCGCGCAAGCTAAAGTCTGGTTTGATGCGGTGCAAGTCATCTGCATTGGGTTGCGCGCGGCGAGTGATCCATACTCCGGGCAAGCCAGCTTTCTGCGCGCCCATGATATCCGCTTCGAGTGTGTCGCCGACCATGACCGCTTCGCTGGCCGGAATATTCCAATGTGCGAGCGCCATTTCAAAAATGCGCGGGTGCGGTTTGCGATAAGAGCAGGCCGCGGAGGTAAGCACGAAATCAAAAAAAGGTCCAAGTTGAAAGCGTTCGACAAGTTGCAAGACATCCTTATCATCGCCAGCATTTGATATGATACCCATGCGATATCCGCTGGACTCAAGTTGCGTCAGTGTTGGGATGGTATCTTCTTCCAGTACCCAATTGGATTGTGTGACAGCGAACATCGCATCCAGTGCGGACCTCAGGCCTGCTTCCGTTACGTTTTCATGTCCATCGTCCATGAGCATTTCCTTCAAAACGGACATATAGGTCGTTTCGTAGAGCTCTTTATCGCGTTGTGCGTAGTATGCGTGCAAGCGTTCGCGGAATCGCAATGCAAAGGTGTCGGTGTCGAGTTCCAGTCCTTGCGCTTGCAAGCTCTCTGTTAAAGCCATGTCGGCGCGTTTATGGATTGAATCCCATGCGCCGCGCGCGAACATTAAAGTGCCGCCGAGATCGAAGAGGATGGCTCGAATGAAATGGGACATAAAAAATGCGCCTTAAGCTTAAATGGACTTTATCCGCAATATTCGAAAACGTCCCGTAGGGTACTTTCCGACGCTTGAATTTCTCCTGTTCAACCTATGGGACGGTGGTTTTATATTATTTTGAATAATGTTAATTTACTGCTTAAGGCGCGTTCCGTAAATGGTAAATAAGTTTATGGATTCTCGATGTAGAAAGTGCCTCGTTGCACCAAACGCGAGTCGGCGTATAGTTCCACGACAAATTCGCCGGAACTGAGTACAAACACGTTTGTGTAATCATACCCAAAGGTTCTATACCAGAGTGAGTTGGTGCTGATATCGGCAGTTTCCCATTTCCGTAATGACTGGTCTTCTGTGCCGTTAAAATAAACTTTCCATACCATTTGTTCCTGGGGCGCTGGGCCGCTATAGGTAAACTCAACTGTTACAGAGGCTGTGCCGCTGGGAAATGCAGCACTGGGATTTTCTTCAAAATCTGAAATTAAACCCTGTTCGTCAATGCCTGTGATCTGTCCAAACACAAACGGTTCCACCTGCATTACTTCAGTAGCTGACGGTAAATGGCCGGTATATTCCAGAGCAATAATGGTTTCCTTCAACAGCACCATTTGCTGATATGCAAATTCCCGAATTTTGCCCTGGTCTCCAAGAATCAGATCGGATGCGGGCGCCTGCGTCCAAGATTTGGGATTGTTATCCAGTTGGTCTATCAGGTTTTGCAGATCAATCGCGCCTGCGTCCATGTAATACCATAGGGAGGCGGACGGCTCCAGGTTATTGTCACGCGCTTCACTGACTTGTCTCTCAGCCTCCTGAATAAGGAGATTGTATTCGTTTTCGGCGTTTGTCAAATCACCCAGGGCGAGATACGTCAGACCTTGATTCATGCGCATGCCGAGAATGGTGGGGTCTGTACTAAGGACTTCGTTGTTCGTCTGTATCGCTTCCTGATATTGGCCAGCAAGATATTCGGTCCAGCCCAAATTCCAGTTGATGTTGACGTCGGTCAGCCCCAATTGACGCGCCGACTGAAAATCTTGAATGGCGCGCTCCAGGTCGCCCTTATTGTAATAGGCATTGCCGCGATCATAAGCGGCTCTGGCATAATCGGGTTTTGCCGCGAGAGCCGAGTCAAATTTTGCGATGGCTTCGTCGTTCCTGCCCTGATAATTGAGGCCCACACCTGCCGAGTAATCATTGATCGCCGGCATTGAAACAACAGGCCGTGCAATGAGCAGGAGCATTTCCCAGCTCATCCAGAGCAGGCAGATACCCACGATGCCAGAGCCAACCAAAACGAACAGCCAGCGCATGCGCCCCTTGAGCGTAATTGACAAACCGTAAAGGGATAAAGAAACGGTCAGGAGAGTAATTTGCACAATAAACGAATCGGAAATATCACCTGCCACACGTCCGACCTCAGCTTCTGCCAAATACTCTTCTGTCAACTTTGTGGACTCAACCAGATATGCATCTGATTCGTATTTATATGTATTAGGATAAAAATCAGCGGTTGGATCAAAATAATCCAGGCCAAGCATGGGACTAAGGTCGGCGATCTTATCTTTAAGCTGGCGATAACGTTCCGCCGCGGCCGTATCCCCGGATTGTTCCGCGGCTACGATCTGCAAGTCAATTTCCTTCCAGGCCTGGTAGGCTCCCTGCCATTGATAGCTGTACTGGATGGCGCCATAAATCTCCCGGGTGGTGGCTGTTAACGCCCTTTCCTGCGCCCTGCGCTTGGCCACGTCTGAAATATTGGCACTATAATTTTGCAGAAAAGCTGTGATTGCAACCAGGATCGCCACTGAAGCGATCAAAAAAGTAGCAAGCTTATCGAAACGTTCATCGGTCTTGTTTGTCTGTTCCCGGCTCATAATAGAAACCTCCCGATAAAGATACCAAGTATTCCTGCAAGTCCAAGGAGAATACCAAACAAAGCCATAAAGTATTTAAAGCGATTCTCCATCACTTGAGCCAGGGTAAGGAACCAAAAAGAACCTGCAAAAACGATCATGTTCCCTATCAGGAAGGAAGATCGGGCGCGCAGGCTGTCTGCTTTATCGAAATACGGAGCAAAGTTAAGGTCGTTACTTTGCTCATCCTCCGCCCGGGCTTCCTGTAATTCACGGTCCAGGTCATAGGTTCCATCGGGGTTTATATAACGCGCCTGGAAAAACGTTGACAGTATGCCATCTGCAACGCCCCATACCTCCTGTTGTTGATTGTAGAGTAACTGTTGGGTCTTTTCATCCGCATTTGGATCGTTCAATAAGTTACCCAATTCCAAATACCGGAAATAAGTTGTATAAGCGCGGTAGTGTTCATATGCATAGACTTCATTGATGAGATCTGCTTTTTGCGCACTAATGGCCGCGCCCATGCCGGCGAAATCCTCGTCGCCTGCATCTGACGATGCTTTCGCGGCGAGTCCGGCGGTCAATGCTCCCAGAACGGTTACGATAGCTACCAGTACAGCAACAAATGATTTAAAGCGATTACTCTCCATAACATGTGCTCCTTTGGCCGATAAATTTATGACAATATCCTATTCCTTGTATAAAGATATATAAAAACGGAATACTATCCAATATTTTACCTTTATTTCTTTACAAATTCCTAATTTGGGAAAACGCCGAATAACGATAGACTTCCGAGATTTTCGAAATCTCGGAAGTCTACTGTGGTGCACCCTTGCCGACACGCGTATCACAGGTGCGTAAATTGCAGTTGGTTACAAGGGAGTGTTCGTGCTGACGGGTGTTTCGAGGAGATTTGTATTTATGTGAGCACTCCTGAAGGCGCAAGCGAGTCTACGGGTAAAATTTCTTTCAGAATTGTAAAGTAGCGGGGAATAAAAGCTTTGCACGGCGATGTATAATTCATTCTTGCCTTGCGGCGAATCTGTTCATTAAGATATAATCCAATCAATATGATAAAAACATATCAACAAACCATTGCAGAATGGCGCATAGAACGGGATTCAACTATCCGCAAGGAAAACGGGTGGCTTGCGCTCGCCGGGTTGTATTGGCTAAAGATTGGAAAGAATCGTGTCGGTTCTGATCCAACGTGCGAAATTCAATTACCATCGAGCGCACCGGTGTTGATCGGTTCATTGGAATATAACGGCAAGTCCGTTGCCCTGCGCACTGAGAGCGGGCAAAAAGTGAACGTGAATGGCAAGGCTGCAGATTTTACCATCCTACAACCTGATATCTCAGATACCCCCAGTTTCATCACATTGAACGACATCCGACTGGCCGTGATTCAGCGCGGGAATCGTATGGGTGTTCGCATGTGGGATAACTCACGCCAGGAACGCCGTTCCTTCCCCGCCCGTACCTGGTTCGACATTGATGAGAAGTTTCGCGTCTCCGCGCGTTATACCGCCTATCCGCGCCCGAAGGCTATCTTCTTCCCTGATATAACCGGTGAAAAAACTGAAAGCACCGTGGATGGTTTTCTCGAGTTTGAATTCAATGGCAACTCCTATAAATTGGATGTGACCAAAGAGGAAGAGAACGAACTCTTTGTCCGCTTCAATGATCCCACGAGCGGCACGCAGACCTACCCAGCCGGGCGGTACCTGATAGTGAATCTTGAAAAAGATAACAATGATGTTATTGTGGACTTCAACTACTCATATAATCCTCCCTGTGCGGTTACAGATTTTGCTACTTGTGTCTTCGCGCCCGAGCAAAATTATCTGGATTTCGAAGTAACAGCCGGAGAGACATACCAAAAGCGTTAATGAAAAAAGAACGATAGTCTGCATTAAAACAAAAGACCGCCGTGATCAACGGCGGTCTTTTGTTACATGTCATTGCGAGCCGCTCTTTCCCGAAGGACATCGGGACGATGTGGCAAAGCAATCTCCCTTGCAGTGTTGGGGATTGCTTCGGTCCCCTTCGGGAGAACACCACCTCGCAATGACGGAGGCAGTTTATACTAAAACATTTGAATCAACGCCTCTGGCACCCAGAGCGCGCCATGTCCCAGCAGTTCCGCGATAATGGATGCGGCCAGGATAGCCACGCCAAATGCGATCAGGATGCGATCTTTCAATTCATAGGTCAACACGTCCAGCCATGTGCGCGGACCGACGCCAAAAGCGCGCAAATCCATGGCGTCGATAATATCTTCACTACCGATGATGGCGTGAATGGTAACAGGTACAAAGATCGGTCCCAGCTTGCGGACTTGTTGAATGAGTCCGCCGCTGAGTTTTTCGATCTCGTAACCGCGCGCCCGCTGCGCGTCCATGGTCAGTTGAAAGTCGCGTCCGAAGGTTGGGATGAAGCGCATGGTTAGGTCCATGGCATAGGCGAATTTATCGGGCATGCCCAGTCCCTTGAATGTAATCCCATAGAGTGATGGATTCAATGAATATGGGATCAAGATCGTCATGACGGCAATACTTGAAACGCGCACCAATTGGCTGATCGAGAAGAAGGCGCGTTCGACTGTGATTTTTAGCGTAGGCGTCCAGCCTAAGATGGAAAACGAGGCCTTGAACTCACGGATAAGATGTTCCTGTTTGTATACTTCTGTTCCGCCGCGCCCGGTCAGGAAGGTAAGAAAGGCAAAGAACAAGACAAAGGTGGTAATGAAAAGGAATGCACGGCGCATCTCATGCCATTTAACTCCAGAAGTAAACAAGACGATAAATGCAATTACCCAAAATGGCAACAGGAAACGCACATCCCAGAAGGAAAGCGTGGAGAAAAGAAAACATCCATAGAATATGACCCAGGCACGCGGGTCAAACCACTGGATGAGGGAGTTTTCTCGTTTACGATAACGCCAGGCAACTAACATATTTTACATTCCGTCATTGCGAGGAGCGAAGCGACGAAGCAATCTTCTATTACGTGGAGATTGCTTCGCCCCCATCACTTCGCTCTGGAGGCTCGCAATGACATAATTAATTAACGACCAGATTGTTTTTGAACGGAAGCGTACGCGACGACAAGCAGCGGGACAAGGATGGCGGCAAAGATCAGATTCGGTCCAGCCGCAGGCAGGAACTCGCCTACTATAGCGGCAGGTAAGCTGAAACCATTGATCCAAATATCGGAAAGCGCGGCAAAGAGCAGGCCGAGAATATTTCCGAGCATGGCCCACGTTACAGCCGTGGCGATGTCTTCATTCGAGCTGAATGCAAAGCGTACAATCAGCACCAGTACAAAACCGACCAGGATGGCAATGCCCGCGAAGAGCGAGATCTGCGCATCACCAAAGATGCCGTTGTCTACATCAAAGAACAACATATTGGCTTGACTGCGATTCAGGAAGTATAGCAGAGCGGTGAGCACAGCCAAAGCGGCGCCGATGTAGAACACCGTGTCCATGCTTTTCTTCTTGTTGGCGAACAGCATCCACATGCCCGAGATGAAACCGACGAGGCCGTTGCCAATGCTCCATTGCGGAGAAAGGCCAAAGCCTGTCAGCGCATCGCCGAACATATTGCCAACAGCGCCGCTAAAGAAACCAACTACGGGGCCAAAGGCAAAGCCAAAGAACATCGGGATCGCGATGGCGGGACGAAGTGAAACCTGGCTCAACGAGGGCACGACAAAGACCGTGCCATTAAACAGCCACGAGAACACCGCGTACAACGCCGCGCCAATGGCCATCCACACGACTTCGCGCGTGCCTACTTCCCACGCCTTGTTTTCTTTGGTGAAGAAATAGACCACGAAAGCGATCAACAAGCCAATGACGACAAATACAAAGCGAATGACAACAGTCGCCTGATCCACCGAGAAGTTGAGCGCGCCGGAGGGTTCGCGTCCGCCCAGGACGAACATGATGAACCCAAACATAGCAAGCACAACAGCCAGAAAGATCAAAACATTCGTAAATTTCTTATCCATCTTCTTCTCTCCTAGTTTTTATTTTATTCGTCATTGCGACGCGTACTTCGCGGCTCTTGCTTTTGCCCGAAGCAATCTCCTACACGATAATAAGATTGCTTCTCGAAGACTCGCAATGGCATGCATCAAATATGCGCCAACGCTTCAGCTCTCATAAACCGGCCTGTTGTGCTGAATCGCTTGAGGTTGAGATCCAGCAGCGAGGTCGGAACGAGGCGGTTGGCTTTGAGTCGATCGAAGTCGCGTAATACTTCCTGCGGAGTCCCATCGGCAATGAGTCTCCCATCCGAGATCATTAAGATGCGGTTGGCGTAAATGACTGCCAGGTCAACATCGTGGGTGATGAACAGGATCGCTTCGAAAGCCGGCATCTGCAAAATGGAATCCATGAAGCTCATGTAATTTTGATAATCCTGCCCGGCAGTTGGCTCATCCATCACAAGGATGCGGGAGCGCATCGCCAGAATGGCCGCAATGCTCACGCGCTTCTGCTGGCCGAACGAAAGAGCCAGCGGCGGGTCATTCTCTTTATCAGAAAGGTTCACGATCTTAAGCGCCTCTTTCACCTCCTGTTCAATTTGCTCTTTGGGATGTTTCAAATTCACCGGGCCAAACGCCAGTTCATCATGCACGTTCGGCGCAAACAACATATGGCTCGGACTCTGAAACACATATCCCAACATGCCCGCGATCTGCGCCACACTGGCTTCACGAGTATCATGACCATCCACTAAAACACGACCAGACTTCGGCTTCAACAAACCGATGGCGTGTTTGACAAAAGTAGTCTTGCCCGCACCGTTCGGTCCCAGTACTGCGATCACGTTGCCACGCTTGATCTCGAGATTGATCCCATGCAAGACTTCGCGCTCGGATTCATACCCGAATGCGACGTTTTCAAACTTGACCAGCGCCTCATTCATGGGACCTTTAGTTGCCGCGCCCGGAAGGACCTTGATTCCAACTGGAGCCGGATCCAGCTTGGCGCGCTCGACGACATCCTGCGCGGCCAATTTGACTTCGTGATAGTTCACTACTTTAGATAACCCCGGCATGCCGCCCAGGTAACGGATTTCCCCTTCAGACATAAACATCACCCGTTCAGGCTTGATGCGCAAAACATCTTCGACGCGGTGTTCCACCATCAATACTGTCATGCCTTTATCCGCCAGGGTGCGGACAGTGTCCAGCGTATCCTGCGCGGATGCCGGGTCGAGGCTGGCCAGCGGCTCATCCAATAACAGAATGGAAGGACGCATGGCAAGCACACCGGCCAGCGCCACCTTTTGCTTTTCCCCGCCGGATAAGCTGAATGTATCGCGGTCGCGCAGATTGGAAATCTTCAAGAAGTTAAGAGATTCATTCGCACGCTGAATAATTTCCGGGCGCGGCAGACTCAAATTCTCCAACCCAAAAGCAACTTCGTTTATCACTTTCGTTCCCAATATCTGGCGTTCGGGGTCTTGTAATACCGTGCCGATCTTTTGAGAGACTTGCGAAAGTTTCCAACTCGTCATCTCTTCACCAAAGGCAAGGATGCGGCCGGTAATCTCCCCTTTATACGAACGCGGGATCAAGCCATTAATGCAGCGGATCAGGGTGGTCTTGCCGCATCCGCTCGCGCCTGCGATCAGTAAAATTTCCCCGGGTTTGGTCTCAAACGAAATACCGTGAATGGCCGCGCCCTGACGGTCGCGGTATCGAAAGGACAGGTTTTCAACAACGAGAGGCGATAATGTAGCCATCCATATAATTATACTGTCAAGTTGGAACTTTATCCTTTATCTTTTTTAAAGAGATACAGTGGCGGCAGTTTGAATTTCGGTGCGCGGTCACTTGACCATGGAGATTCAGGAGCCATCACCAGCGCACAAAGGACGATCAAAACGCGGTCATAGTTGACGCGCCAGCCTGCAAAATCCTGCCAGGCTTTTTCGCGGTCTGATTTGACAGGCAAGCCCGCCGCAGACAACTCGTCCAATACAGTATCCAATTCCTCACGGCGAACACTGATGGGTATTTCAGGGTAATGCGGGTTTTGCGGATTGGGAATATTGAAATAATTTGCGATGCGACGTAATGCAAGAAAACCGGCGCGGATCGAAAGCGCCGCCGAAGATTCGTAGGGGATATCCAGACAGGAGAGCGTGATCGCGGCAGAATCCAGTATCGCGCCTGCGGCTGTGATCCAGGAATTATCGGGCCGCGGTGAACGGAAGAATACCAGCGCTGGCAATGTAGTGTGACTCTCCTCCACGTCCGCGAACCATGCTTCCCATGTCTTCCAGTAATCACCGAGCTTGTCCAAGCCATGAATGCGATTGAATCGCAAGAGCATTTCCTTTGCCGATGGCGGGTTGCCTGCGCGCACTTCCAGCAAATTCACAGCCTGTTCACGGCGGGAAAAAGCAGAGTACATTGTTGGCAGATAAGCGATCAGCAATGCCACCAGTATTAACCCGATAACGGCCTCAGAAAAGATCATGATATTTATTCCCAAACCGTCACTTGTGGAAAACCCAAGCGTAAGCAGGGACGAACCGCTTAAGCGAAATGCCATAAAGAAATCCCCCACGCCTAAGGCCCAGTACATCACGGAATACCCGAGCGCCACGAGCAGATACCAGACCGGCACCAGCGTCATCAAACTGATCGGCGCATAATATGCCATGATCGCGTCGCGCCCCGAATAGTCCTTTGAGAAGCGCATTAGTAATTCGAATATACGCCGCAATAAGCCAAACACGATGCGATTCAAGTTGCTGGCCGCGGCGCGTGGTAATACAAACGTGGATACGGCGGAAAACAGGGTCAGGATAACAACCGCCAACCCGATGAGAAAAATAAAAACCTGTAAGGGTGGGTTCATGGAAATGATTATAAACCAGCCTATTGAATCATTTGAGCCGATCAAACGAAAGGCTACCCGTTGCATGAGGGTGGCCTTTTATATTAACGGATTGCTTCATCCGCTCCGCGGTGAACTTAAGTCTCTTTCGCGGGGAAGACTCACTGGAAGTACCCGAGACTCCGCGAGAGCGAGGCGGCAGCCGCGTCGAGTGCAAGTGGTTGTTGGGCTCCAACTATTTCGAATCGTTGTGTTTAGGATCCGCCTCAGCGCAAATTCCAAAATGGCGAAGTGAATCCCATTTCAGCAAACAGCGTCTCCGTCTCTTCCACTGTTTTTCTTCGCCAGTCTGGCGCACGCCGATCAGGTCCGTACACCGCCTGCGCCAATTGCCAGCAATGCTCCAGTGAAACAATTGCCCCTTGGGGCATGTGCCAATCCTTCAACCACTTCTCGAGGTGTTCTTCCGACCGGAAGATGAGCATGGTCTTTCAGTTGAATACAATGTCTGCCCACCATTGAGCGGCAGGGACAGCAAAATGCGCGATCCCTACCGCTGGCTCAAGTGCCCCGTTGACGATCCGTAATGTCATCGAGGTTCCGCAATCGCCGCACGAGGTTTGGATGAGAGCGTCGCGCTTCAGCATGGCAGGAATTCCCATCACATCCCAGATGCAATTCCCGAAATAGGTTCGCCCGTCTACCAGTGCGAGAAAAGGAGTAGGCACAGCGGAAAAGGGATTTGCCATCAGAATCTCGCCCGTATCCCGTTGCAAGACGAGCATATGTGCTTCGGCGAGGCGGTGGAAGGATACCTGGACTTCCGCGGGCGTAGTAGTGAGGGCCGCCGCTGTCTCAGAGACAGTGGGTGACATGCCCGCCTTCATGGTTTGGTCATATACGTAATGGCGAACTTCCTGGTCGAAAGTAATCGTTTTTGGATCGATGTTCATCGTGTTTGTTCTCCTTACTACTGGGGCTCATGCAGCCAAACGATTTGGTGTTAGCCCGCTCTTCGTTTTTAGGATTTCCCGTTTTTCGCAATAGCCTCTTTAATAGCGGCGATATGCACTAAAGGATTGGGAAAATCTTCGCAATATTGCCAACGATAGACGAGGCGAATAATCCCGCTTCGATCTACAACAAACTCACTTGGAAGTAACCAAGGATTATCTACTATTGGGCGTCCAGCGTCTCTGCGTGTTTCCGCCAACTTAACTCCTGCCTCATAATCGCAGAGTAGGAATTCTTCAGGCGCGTCAAAAAATATCTGGGATGGCTTGCCTTCCAATAACCCATATTTTCGGTAAGCAAGTTCTTCGGGGTCACACAAAATTGGACAAGGTACGCCGTACTTATGGGCGTACAGAGCGGCACGTTCTGGCTCGCCTTGACCAATCACTACTACTTTCGCACCCGCTGAAACGTAATCGGCATATTCATTTTGTAGGCGTTTAGCGCGCTCCATTCCACAGCCACAACCAAACTGACGCCAGAATAATATCAGCGCGGGTTGTTCACGCCAGAAATCACTCAGACGAACGGATATGCCTGACGAATCGAGCATTTCAAAATCGGGGGCAGTATCTCCAACTTGAGGCGGTATCTCTGTCCAGCGTAAACGTGTTGGTCCTTGTTTATAATGCCCCATCCATTCCTGTTCGGCAGACTTAATTTGTGACTCTAAATTTGATGACATGATTCTCTCCTATTCGTGTGATTAGATAACGAACATTGACAAAGGGCGGATTTGAAGATTATTATCTTATAGTCCCATCTTACGTGCAAGGGGTGGGCTAACGGTTTGCGTCCGCGCTCTGTGGGTAGCGGCGGCTTGGCGGGCGTGGATTCTGCTTGAGATGTGAAAAAACTCGAAGCCAGTGTCTCGACAAGCTCGACAACCAAAAAATGCCTGTAAATCGCGCAGACTCCCACACGTCCACTTCATCGTAGGGAGTGTCGAAGGGTTCAGCGTGAATTCATAGAAAAAGCGTATCCGAAGATAAAAACAGGGGCGCTCGTGATGATGTTGTTTCTGAGAAACCTAGCCGCTGGCTCCAGGAGGTCTGTATGGCAAACCCTGTGCCTTCTCTAGCATTTCGATTGCCTCTTCCACCGTGAACAAGACAGTAGTCTCGGCTGAGCGAAGCGAGCCGCCTGCAGAGATTCCAACAGAGAAAGCCGCAGCTGAAACGTTATTCGGAGCCTCGATCAGCACAAATCCGTCTTGCTGACCGAAACTATACCAGAAACCATGGAGCTTTCCACCAAGTTTTTCCACGATAGCTTGAGCGACCTGGCGGCGATCCTCAGGCTGCTTGATGAGTCGAGCCCAGGCTTCTGGCGTGTAACTGAAACGCATAAGATAGAACGACATGGTAATCTCCTTATATGAAAATTTGTTGGGTGTGAGCTTGAAGACTCCACGACGATTCTTGTTACACCTCACAACCGATTGGGTGCGCCAGATGATGGCGTTGAAAATGAACGCCATCATCTGGCGCGGCTTTGCGAATGCGACTATCGGAGTGATAGCATGATTCCCACTACATGGCTTCCAGCAGCATCTTTAGAGCATTGCCATCGGTTTCGATCTGCTTTTGCAGTTGTTTGATGGCCAGTCCCTCGGCCATTTTGAAGAAGCCGGCGACCTCACCCATGAAACTTTGAATCAACAGCGTGCCGCCATCCTTGGACTCAAATTTGTTCGTGTTCTCGAATTTCAGCGGGCCACTGCTTGCTTTCTGATCCCACACGTTGGGCGGGTTCCACTGAGTGATCTTGGCATCTATTGCGATTTCACGCCCCAGCAACCGGCCGACACTGTGGACGATCGATCCCACGCCGACCGGACCCTCGGAGGACCATTTGGCGGACTCGGTGCCGCTTTGCCACTGGGCTGAGTTGGCCGGGTTGGTTACGAAGTCGAAGACCACTTGTAGGGGACGATTGATAAATGTGGTAACTGTAAACGTATTCATAGTAATTTCTCCTTTTGTTGAGTAGTGTGCGCTTCACGGTGAGGCGCACTGGTGGTTGATAACAAATGCTCTGAAAACAGATCGGGTCATACTAATAGGCGCAACTCCTTTCCTTGACTTTTCACTTGCCCTGCGACGGTGGGCGGCATGTATATATTTAGTATTAATTAACGTGGCGGAGCAGGAGGAAATAATTTTGGATGCCCCTCAAGGACAAACCACCGTCCTTCAACTTTCTTCATCATTTGCACGACATAGCCTTTAAGTCCAGATCCGTCGCCAGCGGGAATAATTTCCATCCCACCCTGCCATATTGCGAGTTCAGGAGTCAGCATTCGGACATTGCCGCGTTCCTGCTTCACAACTGCGCCTGGCATCGTCTGGTGGAGTAGTCTGTCGTAGGCGGCTTCGATTTCAGACCGCCCGTTCTGTACGTCGCCAAACGCTCCGACACGCGTGCCATCTTCGGTATAGTAAGATGCGGCCGCCTTTGCATCCCCTTTGCTCCATGCTTCTGCGAAGGACGCGGTTTCGTTTATGATTGCCTGTTCGTCGTCAGTTTTCATCTTTTCTCCTTTATGTGTTCGCTGTGAATTCCAATTTTAGCGGAATCGAACGCGCTAAGGAGTCGCCCACAGGTGAGGAACGTTCACATCGTTCGCGCAAGTGAGCAATTTGTTCAGGGGTCGCGTTTGGAGCAGAAAGTCGCACGGTGTAGGAAATTCCATCGTATCCAGACCCTGCCGCACCTTCTAAACCAAAGTACGCTTGAACATTAAAATGCCCAGTCGCTTCCACCGAGAGACTCTCGATTTTGAGACCGAGAAAGGATGCGTGCATTGCTACTAAATCAACATCGCACGCGGCAAGTGTTGCGAGAAACATCTGCATTGGGTTGAATTCATCATCACCACCGAGGTGAACAACCATACCCTTGAACTCGACTCGTGAACGTGAGCCGCCAACCCAATGAGCGACCAGTACCGGATTGCGGTCTGCTTTGGTAGAGTCTTGCTCGCACATATTTTTGAACTCTAACAGTTCAGCAACATTGACACCATTAATATCAGTAAGTTGATTCATTTTTTCTCCTTTTGATTAGATACTGATAAACAATACTTTACTGATAAAAGACGGGTTGCCTAACTCGCGTTAAGCGAATCGTATACCACTACGTGGCAGTTCGTAACTGCTTATGGCCGGCTTAATAAAATCCTAAAAGGTTAAGATCTTATACAGCACCGAATTAGAGTAAAAGGATACATTATATCATAAATCCCACCTCACTAGGTAAAAATGAATACTAAATAACGAAAAACTGCCGGTCACATGAGGGGCAGTCTTTCGTTATTTCATTGGTTGTTATTGATTGAGCACTTGTGCAAAAACAGATTCAATATCCCTTTCGGATGTGAATCCCACCCACTTTTTCAAAACATTCCCATTCACTGCGCCCATGATGATGGCGAGTCGTCGAATTGACAGTTCGTCTCGCTTCGCGGTTCACCGTGTCGAAATCGATCATTTTATACCGAAGGACGAAGACCTACATCCTGAGAAAGTGTTTATAACATGCTCAGATCGTGATATATCCTTCCAGATACGTCACCGCCTCTCCTGAAATTAAAACCCTTTCACCTGCATTTTCGCAAAAAAGTTTTCCAACTCTCGGCGATAACTGCAAGGCAATCATGGATTCCTTGCCAAGTCTTTCACTCCAATATGGAATTAACGAGCAATGGGCGGAACCCGTCACAGGATCTTCGAAAATGCTTGCCTGTGGTGTAAAGTAGCGTGAAACAAAATCGACTTCTTTTCCCTGGGCTGTCACGATAACACCTCCAGGATCAAGATTGATTTGGTCAAGAATGTTTTGTTTGGGTTTCAGATGTCGAATCACTTCTTCATTTTTAAATACAAGCACATAATCTCGAGATTTCAACACCTCTACAGGTTCCACCTGAATCGCATCCAAAATTACTTGAGGAACTTGGCTCGGCTCAGGTTTACGAGAGGGGAAATTGAGAGTGAGTAACTTTTCCTCAACCGCCACCGTAAGCTCGCCGCTTTTCGACTGAAACTTGAGAGACGACAGGGAGGAGTTGAGATGTCTTGCTATAACGTGCGCTGCCGCTAAAGTCGCATGTCCGCATAAATCCATCTCAATTTCTGGTGTAAACCAACGTATTTCAAAGCCCTCATCCAACGGAATAAAAAATGCCGTCTCAGCAACAGAGTTCTCCACTGCTATTCGCTGCATAACATCGTCAGATAGCCAGTGTTCAAGAGGGCAAACGGCAGCAGGGTTGCCACCGAACACCTTATCTGTGAAAGCATCAACTTGGAATATTGGCAATCTCATAATGAACCTCAAACGCTGGCAAATACTTTTTAGGATATTTCCGTACTTGGAAATGGAAGCGGCATAACGGTTTGCACTAGTGGACAGAGGGACTGGCGAGACTCGTTCACATTATCGCGCCAAATCTGGCAAAACATGTCGCAGCCGCTGTTTGCACTAAGCTGATAAGTTGAGCCTGTCGAAACCCAATAGAAGGGTGCTGCGCCCAATCTGTTTATCTCAGTCAGGGCTCAATTTCGTAGCATGATACGGATTTCCACACTATATTCCGCGAGCATATCCTCGGGTGCACGTCCCTATTCCTGCGCGGTAGCCAGATATTTCCTTACATATCAGTGCGCAATTTCGTGGGCATGATACGGATTTCCACACTATATTCCGCGAGCATATCCTCGGGCGTACGTCCCCATTTCTTCGCGGCAGCCAAATATTTCCTTACATATCCGGGATCGGCATCCGTAACATGCTGCTTGGTATGTGCCTCGCCTGTGAATATGACGACATCCCCACCCAGTGCTTCCGATCCTGCAAGGTTAAGCGAAACCCTTGCATTCCGGGCTATGTTCTTGAGCTTCGCACTGGAGGGAGGCGTATAGATCACGAAGCTGTTCCCGTCACAATGGAACCAGACAGGGTTTGGTTTTGGCGTGCCATCGGAACTCACGGTCGTCAACCAGATGACAAGCTCTTCCTCCAATCGCTTCAAGATATGTGGGTTGATTTGGATATTTGGTTTATTCATGGTTCTCCTCATTTATGTATGTTGATGGCGTGCCGTCAAACAGCGCAAGCAGGCCGCCCAACAGGTTGGCTTAACGGCTGCGGCATGCGCGGTAGAGCCGCTGTCCGCTGGAGACAGTGTTGGGCCGCGTGTGAATGACTCTACGGCTTACTATTCGTGCTGATGACCAACCAGTGTATCGGCTTTCACCTGCGACTGCAACACCCAAACGCCTTGCCCCCACTCTTTCCATTTGCTTTGAGGGTGGGGTGGTCGTTCACGAAAAGAACCGCCTTCATCTATGAACAAAGAATAAGCAGCTTTAGTCTTGCCCTTTTCTACAAACTCATGGATACGTTTTACATCTTTTCCTACGCCATCATCACCCCATGCAACAACAGGTAGCTTCTGCCTCAAAATATCGTTTCGTTCATGAGCTGGCTCATATTTGAATTCTACGGCCACTTCAGCACCATTATTAAGAGCACGAATCACCAAGTCGGCGGACAGGCTTCGGTGTAGGCCGGGCAACATTGGGTAATCATTGAAAACTTGATAGGGAAGCGCGTGTTTGTCAATTTGTTGCTGGAGGTTTTTCTGTATCGTCCAAACAATATCGCGCTCCACAAAAAAAACGATAACAGGAATAGTTTTTTTGTAGCCAGCTCAGTGCGTTTTCGAATAGTTCTGTACCGGTTTGCATTCTTCACCTGGAAATTTCATGAAACATTCTGTTGGTCTTCACACATTTCGGCTTGCCGTTGCCAACTCGCGTTTAAGCGGATCGTATACTACTACGTGGCACTTCGTAACTACTTATGGACGGCCTGTATAAAATCCTAAACGTTTAGGATTTTATACAGCGCCATATTGGAATGGAACGATGAATTATTGTAGCATAAAACCTATCTCACAAATTATAAATGAACACCAGGAACGAAAAACTGCCCATCGCATGAGGGGCAGTCTTTATTATTTCATTATTTGCTATTGATTGAGCGCTTGTGCAAAAACAGATTCAAGTTCCCCTTCGGACGTGAATCCCACCCACTTTTTCAAAACATTCCCGTTCGCATCCAGCAAATAAAGCTCTGGCTGGTAGTAAAAGCCCAGCGCGCGTTGAAAGCCTTCTGTGCGGGGGTCATTGGCATCGAGAAAGGAGAATTTGATCTGACCGAAGTACTTTGCTTCAAGCCCATGAACCATGGGCGCCATTGCGCGGCAGGTGCCTCAGGTGAAGCGGAAAAATTCCACCAATTGCAGACCGCCCGAAGCCAGAACGACGGTCCCCGGATCGGTCGCTTCGAGATTTGGTCCACGCGAGGTGGGGACAGCTTGCGGGATTTGTGCGGTGGCCGCGGGTGCCTCTGTTGTGACTTGCGGTTGGGATGCCGCTCCGGGAGTTTGGGCTGGCGCAGGGAGAGGAGTGTCCTCTGCGACGGGTGGGGGCGGCGCTATTGGGGCGCAGGCAGAGGCCAATAAAACGGCGGCCAATCCGGCGGTCTGTATCGAGCGCAGTATCCAGAAAGTGATGCGGTTCTTCATGTTGATTGTCTCCTGGCGTATTGGACGAATTACCTCGCATTATTCTTACGTATAAGCATAATATAAGACTATATAGGTGTGAATTGACTGTTGTAAAGTCCTACGCTATACTGTGTTTAGTTCGTTAGTCATATGGTTGGACAGTTGTGTAGTTATGACGATCAAACTACACCCCCCAACTAATTTTAGGAGATCTTTTAATGGCAGGTTTTAAACTCACATACGCAACCATGTTCAATCCCCCGCAGGAATTACATCTCGGCTTTGATGGTGCAGTTGAAAGACTCAAAGCGAAATTGGGCAGGGAATATGGCATGCTCATTAACAATAAAGATGTGTTCGCGGACGGAAAATTTGAAAATCACTCGCCTGTGAACACAGATTGGGTGCTGGCAAAAATGCAGATGGGGGATGCCCGGCATGCACAAGACGTCATGAGTGCAGCGCGCAAGGCGTTCCCGATGTGGAGCCGTACGCCCTGGAAGCAGCGCGTTGCCCTGCTTCGCAAGGCGGCTGCTTTGATCGAAGAGCGTATTTTCGATCTGGGCGCGGCCACGGCTCTCGAAGTAGGCAAGAACCGCATGGAAGCGCTCGGTGATGTGCAGGAAACTGCGGACTTGATCTATTATTCCTGTTCGCAGATAGAACTGAATGATGGCTATATCGTGGAAATGGGCCGGGATCCACTGGTTGGCTTTAGCGCCAGGAATGTTTCTGTACTGCGCCCGTACGGCGTTTGGCTTGTGGTTTCTCCGTTCAACTTTCCCTTCGCATTGACTGGCGGCCCTGTCGGCGCGGCTTTGGTCACTGGCAATACAGTGGTGATCAAACCTGCCACAGATACGGCCTGGGTTGTGCGTTTGCTGGCTGAATGCCTGCGTGATGCCGGTTTACCCGAAGGCGTGATGAACTTTGTCACCGGCCCCGGATCCACCCTCGGCCAGGCGTTGGTGGACAGCCCCGATGTGGACGGTGTGACCTTCACTGGTTCATTTGATGTCGGCATGCGCTTGTACCAGGAATTTGCCAGGCGCAGTTATGTGCGCCCGATGATCCTTGAACTTGGCGGTAAGAATCCCGTCATCGTTTCGCGCCATGCAAATCTCGAACAGGCCACCTTGGGAATTGTCCGCTCCGCCTTTGGGTTGCAGGGACAGAAATGCTCTGCGGCCTCGCGCGTCATTGCAGAAGAACCCGTATATGATGAACTCGTTGCCCGCCTGAAGGAAGCGACTGGCAAACTTGTCATCGGGAACCCAACTGACCGGGATGTGAATGTCGGCCCGGTGATCAACCGGAATGCTTATAAAAACTTCAAGGACTTTTGCGAAGAGATCAATCAAGGCGGAGGCAGGTTCCTGACTGGCGGCAATGTAAAGACCGGCGGCATGTTTGATAAGGGTTTTTATTGCGAGCCTACTTTTGTCACAGACCTGCCGTTCGAACATCGCCTGTGGAAACATGAAATGTTCCTGCCCATCACAACCATTGGGGTAGTCAGCACTCTGGACAAAGCCATGCAAATTGCCAACGATGTAAACTATGGTCTAACCGCGGGCTTCTACGGCAACGATGAAGAAGTGAACTGGTTCTACGATAATATAGAATCGGGTCTCTCGTATGCCAATCGCCCGCAGGGCGCCACCACAGGCGCGTGGCCTGGCTTCCAACCCTTTGGCGGCTGGAAAGCTTCCGGCTCCAGCGGCAAGAACGCCGGTGGGTTGTACTATCTGCCGCTTTACATGCACGAACAGATCCGCATACTGGTAAAACCCGCTTCTGCGTCAAAGAAAGTAGCGCCAAAAAAGATCCTCAAGAAAGTGGCACCTAAAAAAGCAGTGAAGAAACCTGTTAAGAAGACGCGCAAGTAAAATATTATTGACCCCTTCTTCCAATAAGAGAGGGGGTAATCTTTTCCTATGCCCTGGAATCCTGAACAATACCAAAAATTCCAATCACAACGCTCCGCGCCCTTTTTTGACTTAGTCAAACTGGTGGCGGTCCGGTCAAATATAAAAGCCGTGGACCTCGGCTGCGGAACTGGCGAGCTCACGCGGCATCTTGCAGATTCTCTACCCGAAAGCGATGTTCTTGGGTTGGATTCTTCAAGCGAAATGCTGGAGAAGACCGCCTCCTTCGCGCGCCCGGGCCTGCGTTTTGAAGGTGGAGATCAATCCCAGCTGGCAGGTGAGTGGGACCTCATCTTCAGCAATGCCGCCTTACAGTGGTCTGAGAATCACGAAAAGCTGATACCTGATCTGTTCAAGCGGCTAAACCAAAATGGACAACTCGCGGTCCAGGTGCCATCCAATCATCATCATGTTTCACAGGGACTGATCCGTGAACTTGCCAGCGAAGAACCTTATCAGAAGATTCTACAAGGTTTTAATCGGCAGTCGCCTGTTCTTCCGATAGATCAATACGCACAGATTCTTTTTAACTGCGGGGCGGAGGATATAATCGTCTTCGAGAAAATATATCCGCATGTGCTTGAAGACTCTGACGCGGTCGTGGACTGGGTCTCCGGCACCACACTTGTGCCTTACTTTGAAAGATTGGGCAAATATAAAGACGAATTTCTAAACGCCTTGCGGAAGAAAATGCGTTCAGCCATGCCTGAAAGCCCTGTCTTTTATCCATTCAGGCGTAAACTTTTTTCGGCGCACAGACCGCAACAATAATAATTCCCTTTGGTACAATTACACCATGGATGAGTTCGGCGTTCGAATTGGCACGTTCTTTCTGCTCATTGGAACATTCCTGTTCATTATGTTCCTTGGGTCCGATATGTCGAATAAAACAAATTATGATTACTTCTTCCTTGCCTTAGTGGCAATCGTGGTCGGTTGGATGATGCGAAAGAAAAAGGCTCCTCCTCCACCAAGCGGAAGGTTTGGATCCATAAGAAAAATGCGGGAGGAAGCAAAAAAACGGCAGGAAGAGAAGTTAAAGCCCAAAAAATAGGAAAAGAAATAAGCATGTCGAAACTCATCCCGCTCACCGAAGCAGTTGATAAGTTCGTACAAGATGGGAATATCGTCTACGCGGCGGGATTCACTCACCTCATCCCTTTCGCGGCAGGACACGAGATCATTCGTCAGGGCAGGAAGAATCTCACCCTCGCCCGCGCCACCCCGGACCTGATCTATGACCAAATGGTGGCGGCGGGATGTGCACGCAAAGTGATCTTCTCATATATGGGCAATCCCGGCGTTGGGTCATTGCGCATTGTGCGCTCGGCGATCGAGCAGGGCAAACTTGAATGGGAGGAGTATTCTCATTTCGGAATGATCACACGATTACAGGCAGGCGCATCTGGCCTGCCTTTTTTGCCGATGAATCAAACCGGTGCAACGGATCTCGAAAGATCAAATCCACAGATCAAACGCATCCCTGATCCATACGGCGGCAGGGATGTGATCGTTGTGCCTGCGTTGAATCCAGATGTGGCAATCGTCCACGTACAGCGTGCGGATAAAAATGGTAACGCGCATCTTTGGGGAATCATTGGTGAACAGAAAGAAGCTGCATTTGCCGCGAAGAAAGTCATCCTGACCGCCGAGGAAATCGTGGACGAATCAGTTATCAGGTCCGACCCCAACCGCACGATGATCCCGGCCATTGTTGTGGACGCGGTCTGTCACGTTCCGCACGCATGCCATCCATCCTACGCGCAGGGATATTACGACCGCGATAATGAGTTTTATCTCGCATGGGACAAGATCAGCGAATCATCGGGTGCGATCAGACAATATCTTGATGATTGGGTGTATGGCGTACGAGATCGCGATGCATACTGGCAAAAGCTGGGGGCGACGACACATAAGCGCTTGAAAGTGAAGGCGCGTTATAGCGGGAAGATCAATTATGGAAGTTATTAATCCACTAATCTTCGCCAATACCCTGCGGGCACGATGTCTGCGCGAATATTTTTTGATGTCAATGTTTTTTCCCTGGGCGCAAAGGAGACCATGATGGCAGGGTTGCTTTATAAAGATGAAGTCCATTCGATCATCGGCGCGGCGATGGAGGTCTACAATCAATTGGGGCCGGGTTTTAGTGAGGCGATAGATCAGGAAGCAATGGAAATCGAGTCGGAGTCTCGCAAGATTCCATATAAATCTCAGCAGGATATCTACATTGTTTACAAAGAAAGAACACTAAGGAAATTCTTCACGCCAGATTTGATTTGCAATGAAAAAATCATCGTTGAAATTAATGCCATTGACCGTTTGACGTCCCGCGAAGAATCACAATTGCTTAACTATCTGAAGGCGACCGGGATGCCTGTCGGTCTGCTCATCAATTTTGGATCAGAAAAGGATTTGGAATGGAAGCGAATGGTTTTGACTTCACAAAAACCAATTCAAACTCCCAAAGTCCTCGCTTCTGCGCGGTCAACGCGCATCAATGATCCGAAACCTATTAGAGAAAATTAGCGCGGATTAGTGGATGAAATCATTTGATCTTGGCGGCACAGGCCAGCCTTTGCATTTCCTGCACGCCAATGGCTACCCTCCTGATTGTTATAAACCGTTGTTCGAGATTTTGAAGGCGCAGTATCATGTCTTCGGGATGTTGCTTCGCCCGTTATGGCCTGAAGCAAGCATGGATGAGATCAAGGACTGGCATCCCTTTTCAGATGATTTGCTCCACTTCCTCTCCGCCGCTTCAACTGCTCCCGTTATCGGAGTTGGTCATTCCATCGGAGGCATTGTCACATTGCGCGCGGCATTGCGTGACCCGGGTAAATTCCGCGCATTAGTTTTGCTTGATCCCGTGCTCTTCGCGCCGTCACGAATCATCGTATGGAATATCGCCCGCTCGCTGGGCTTGGGGCGCAGATTTCATCCATTGATCACAAGCGCAATGAAACGCAGGCGCACTTTTGACGACCTGGACATGGTCTTTCGCGGTTACCGGTCGCGCGAGGTGTTCCAATATATGAGTGATAAAAGTCTGCGGGCTTACATCACTGGCATCGCCAAACCCAAAGCAGGCGGCGGGTTTGAATTGGCCTACTCACCCGAATGGGAATCGCACATTTACTTAACCGGTTTACGCGATATGGATCTGTGGCGCGGATTAAAGGACTTGCAAGTACCAACGCTCATTATCCGCGGCGGCGAAACGGATACATTTTTGGAGGGCGCGGCCAGACTGGTAAAACGGAAACAGCCCATGATCAGGATCGAAACGCTTGAACAGTCCACGCATATTTTGCCCATGGAAAGACCACGCGAGGTCGCTGATATCATGCAATTGTTTTTGAAGGAAAACCTATGAGTGAAGTTACATATTCGCCTGCCGAATTAATGATCGTCAATGCCGCGCGCCTTTTGCAGGATGGCGACGTCGTATTTGTGGGAGTCGGCCAACCCAACCTTGCCTGCAATCTTGCCAGGCGAACACACGCGCCCAATCTGGTGATGATCTATGAAGCTGGTGTGATCGGCGCGGAGCCTGCACGCCTGCCGCTTTCCATTGGCGACCCGACCCTCGTTAGCGGGTCTTTGTCTGTTGTGAGCATGTACGATATTTTTGCCAACTACCTGCAACGCGGTAATGTGGATGTAGGCTTCATGGGCGGAGCGCAAATTGACAAATATGGCAACATCAACGCCACAGTCATCGGCAGATACGACCATCCCAAAGTGCGTTTGCCCGGTTCGGGCGGTTCGCAGGAAATCGCAGCGTGGGCTAATCGTTGTTACATTATGACGCCGCATCAAAAGCGCCGCTTCCCTGAAAAAGTGGAATTTATGACCTCGGCTGGATTTATCGGCGGCAAAGGTGACCGCGATAAAGCTGGTTTACGCGGTAGAGGCATGGTTGGCGTGGTGACAGATATCGGTATGTTGGAGCCGGATGAAACAGGCGAGATGATATTAACTGCTTTACACCCCGGTAAGACGGTTGAAGATGCCAGGGCTAATACAGGTTGGGACTTAAAGGTTGCCGCGCAGGTGAGGGTGACTGAACTTGTTACAGAAAACGAGTTGCGGATTTTGCGCGAAGAACTTGACCCGACAGGAATTTATCTAAAGAGCGCTGCATAAATAAAGAACTCGGAGTTTGCTCAAGACTCCGAGTTCTTGTTTTCAACCTACTTTGTCCCCGCGCAGCGAAAGCCGACGTACGCACCGTAATAACCCGGGTCCAACTTTAAGCGCTTGTCGGTGCGAACATTTACGCCATCGCCGCCAAAAATATGCCATGAGCCGCCGCGCGCCATGCGATTGCCCGATGCATCCGGGTCATCACGTCCATCTACGGAACTGTATGGATAGGGCCTGAATAAACTGCTCGTCCATTCCCACACATTGCCCGCCATACTGTACAAGCCATAGACACTTTGTCCCTTCTCGTATTGCTCCACTGAGGTTGTATCGCCTACACAGCCATAATAATTCGCGAAACTACAATCAAGTTTAGCGCCTTCCCAGGGGTAAGCGCGTTCGTCTGTGCCGCGTGCGGATTTTTCCCATTCGGCTTCTGTGGGCAGGCGCGCGTCTCTCCACTCGCAATAGGTCTTCGCCATCTTCCAATCCACGTAAATCACGGGGTAATTGGCAAAGACCGGATTGCTGTAGTAGGTGGATCGCGTGATGGACCCTGACTGTTTCGGTTTCCTGCATATGCCCGCCTCCACACACGCTTTATACATTTCATTTGTGACTTCATATTTGTCAATATAGAATGCTTCCAGGGTAACCACATGGGCAGGCTGTGATTCGGCATCACCGCTGTCGCTGCCCATAGTAAATTCTCCTGCGGGAATGAGGCGCATGGGAATATTTTTATTGTCAGTGATTTCAAGGGGGAAGGGCGTTTCGGTGGGAAGGGGCGTTTCGGTGGGAAGGGGTGTTTCTGTCTGCGCACTGGTGGGCTGGATCATTGTCTGGGTTGCCATGGGCGAAGGCAACACCTGTCGTGTGGGGAATGCCATGGCAAAAATTCCCGATTTGGATACTATCAACCAGCATGCCCCGCAGGCAATAACAAGAAGCATGAACGCGCCGATGACTGCGATCAGGGTGGGAAATGCTTTTTTCTTACGCGTAGGCGGCGGGGTCGGGAGAGAAGCGGTCTTTTGATTTTGCACAACCTGCATGTCTCGGCTTTGATTAGCGTGCACGCTTTGAACTTGGTCAGCATGCACGTTCCGATTTTGTTCAACAGGAATTCGTTTAACATGGTCTTGCTCAGCTTGTGGTTGTTCCTCCACTTTGCCAATCATTTGTTCGATCAATCGTTTGGTTTTAATGGTTGATGCGGTAACTTCCCTACCGGCCAGCAGATCCTTCAATTCAATTGCGAAAGTGCGCATATCGGGATAACGATCGCCTGGTTTCCTGGCAAGCACCTTGAGCAATACCGATTCCACATTTTGCGGCAGGTCTGGAATGTATTGTTTGGGAGGCGGCAAAGGTTCGTTTACTTGTTTGAGTAGAATGCCCGCCGGAGTATCGGATACGTAGGGTCTGTGGCCGGTGATCATTTCATAGAGCACAACCCCCAGCGAATACAAATCGGATTGCGCCGTCGGTTCGCCTGTCCATTGTTCGGGAGCCATGTAGTCGGGCGTACCAAGCCCTGTACCCGAACCGGTTAAACTTGTTAATTCTTTACCCTTGTCTTCGAATAATTTTACCAATCCAAAGTCGGTCAACATGGGCTGACCCTTTTCGGTCAGCAAAATATTGGATGGCTTTATATCTCGATTGATAATATTATGCTCGTGGACATATTCCAGGGCTTGCGCGATGGGAATGAGCAGTTGTACCGCCTCCCGCCAGGGCATGGGTTTTCCAAGCCGGTCTTTGAGCGTTCCGCCGGGTAAATAAACCATGACCAGATACGGTGCGCCTTCATATTCGCCGTAGTCAATGACACTAACAATGTTGGGATGAGAAAACCTGCCCAATGACTTGGCTTCACGTTCAAAGCGTTTGAGGATCATGTCCAACTGATCAGGTGGAAAAGCTTTGGGTCGAATAATTTTTATGGCCACTTCGCGTTCAAGGTGAGTATCATACGCCTTATACACGGTTGCCATGCCGCCTTCCCCGAGCAGTTCAAGGATTTTATAATGCCCAAGATTTTGACCAATCAGCCCTGTCATAGGATTTTCCTTTTTTGATGCGGGTCGGCTCTTTCTATCATCTTATTATGGCGAATTACCTGTCATTGCGCAGCGAAAGCCAACGTATGCACCGTAATAACCCGGGTCCAACTTTAAGCGCGTGTCGGTGCGGACATTTCCGCTATTGCCGCCAAACTCATGCCATGAGCCGCCGCGCGCCATGCGATTACCTGATGCTTCCAGATCCTCACGACCATCCATGGCGCTATAAGGATATAGTCGAAATATACTGCTCGTCCATTCCCACACATTGCCCGCCATACCGTACACACCATAGACACTTTGTCCATTCTCGTGCTGGTCCACCGGGGTCGTATCGCCTACACAGCCATAATAATTCGCGAAACTACAATCAAGTTTATCGCCTCCCCAGGGGTAGGGGCGTTCATCCGTGCCGCGTGCGGCTTTTTCCCATTCGGCTTCCGTGGGCAGACGTGCGCCTCTCCACTCGCAATAGGTTTTTGCCATCTTCCAATCCACGTAAATCACGGGGTAATTGGCAAAAACCGGGTTTTTGTAGTAGGTACTTCGCGTAGCCGACCTTACCTGTTGCGGTCGCCTGCATTTTACTGCATAGACACATGCGTCATACAGCTCATTCGTGACTTCATATTTATCAATATAGAACGCTGCCAAATTAACCACATGTGCAGGACGTGATTCTGCATCACCACCGTCATTCCCCATGGTAAATTTTCCTGCGGGGACGAGACGCATGGGAACATTTTTGTTGTCAGTGATTTCAAGAGGGATGGGTGTTTCGGTGGGAAGGGGCGTCTCTGTCGGGGCGCTGGTAGGCTGGATCGTTTCTGTGGGAGGAGTATCGGTTGCTGTGGGCGATGGCAATACTTGCTGTTTGGGGGTTGCCGGGATAAACATTCCGGGATTGGCGCTTATAAACCAGTATGCGCCAAAAGCAGCAAGAAGCGCAAGTACGCCCAGCGCACCCAGCGCCGCAATCAGCGTAGGAAATGCTTTTTTCTGGCGCACAGGCGGAAGGGTCTGGAGAGAAGCGGCGTCTCGGCTTTGATCCAGGGGTTGTTTCCCCATCTTGCCAGTCATCTGTTCGCGCAGTTGTTCGGTCTTGATGGTTGACGCGGCAACTTCCCTGCCAGCCAGCAGATTCTGCAATTCATTAGCGAAGGCATGCATATTGGGATAGCGGTCGCCTGGCTTCCTAGCAAGCACTTTGAGCAGGACCGATTCCACATTTTGCGGCAGGTCTGGAATATATTGTTTGGGAAGCGGTAAAGATTCAGTTGCCTGTCTGAGCAGGACGCCCGCCGGGGTATCAGCGGTATAGGGTCTGTGGCCGGTGATCATTTCATAGAGCACGACCCCCAGCGAATACAGATCGGATTGCGCTGTGGGTTCACCTGTCCATTGCTCGGGAGCCATATAGTCGGGTGTGCCAAGCCCTGTTCCCGAACTGGTTAAAGTTACTGCTTCCTTGACTTTATCTTTATCCCCGAATAATTTCACCAGGCCAAAGTCGGTTAACATGGGCTGGCCCTTTTCGGTCATCAAGATATTGGATGGCTTTACGTCCCGGTTGATAATATTATGCTCATGGACATAATCCAAAGCGTGCGCGATGGGCAGGATCAGTTGCACTGCGTCCCGCCAGGGCATGGGCTTTCCAAGCCGGTCTTTGAGCGTGCCGCCGGATAAATAGACCATGACCAAAAACGGCGAACCTTCGAAATCTCCATAATCAATAACGCCGACAATATTGGGATGCGAGAGCCTGCCCAACGACTTGGCTTCGCGCTCGAAGCGTTTGAGCAGGGTATCCATTTCGTCGGGGGGAAAAGCTTCGCGCCGGATTACTTTTATGGCCACTTCGCGTTCAAGGCGCGTATCATACGCCTTATACACGGTTGCCATGCCGCCTTCCCCGAGCACTTCAAGGATTTGGTAACGCCCAAGAGTTTGACCAGTCAGCCCCGACATAGGATTTTCCTTTTTTGATGCAGGTTGGCTCTTTATGTCATCTTATTTTGATAAGTGTACCAAGCAAGTTAATTATAAGCCACATTAAGAAAACCTGTTCAAAAAAGGTCAGGTGGTTACGAATTTGCAATTCTGTTATACAATGAGAGGAACAAACTTTCTCCGTATCGCGAGGTAGCCCCATGCCGACACGAAAATACCTGACCCCGGAAGTTTTGCACGACTCGCCGCTTCAAGACAGGCGGACGGCTGATTTCCATTTCGACGATTTTTCCGCCACCCTGGCGCGTCTCATCGCCAGCCCCGAGACCGATACCCCGTTTGTGATCGGTATCAACGGCGCGTGGGGTTCGGGCAAGACCTCGCTTTTGATGCGCGTCAAGAACATGCTGGCTGAACCCATCGAGGCGGGTCGTCATCGTTTTGCGAATACGAAGGAGGAAGAGAAGAAGTTTCGCAAATGCAAGACGGTCTGGTTCGACGCGTGGAAGCATAACGACGAAAAAGAATTGTTGGTTGCGTTGGTACGCGTGATTCTGAACGCCATGCAAAGGGACGGTTTCATGAACCAGTTGAGAGCCTGGCTGGAGGACCCGCACCAGCCCTCTTATGATTTGGTGGGGATGCTTATCAACGCCTTTGAAATCAGTTTTGGCGGACTGGGCGCAGCGTTCAAATTTAAGCTCGACCCGGCCAAATATCAGGAGCCTTCTCCCTTCAAGCAGCATACGGCTTTCTTTGATTATTTCAGCGAAGCCTTTGAAAGATTGTTGGCGTTGTGGGTGCATGGCAAAGGTGACTTTGCTGAAATCAAGGAAGATAAAGGCGCACTGGTCATCTTCATTGACGACCTTGACCGCTGTCTGCCTGCCAAGACCGTGCAGACATTGGAAGCCATCAAACTCTTCCTCGAT
>Ga0315273_10000394_pt1 | contig 45333 bp, 41 predicted proteins | sample YL17G02_0_MG_FD_205753 | JGI IMG/M metagenome (GOLD analysis project Ga0315273, IMG submission 205753) | Sediment microbial communities from Yellowstone Lake, YNP, Wyoming, USA - YL17G02_0 | ecosystem: Environmental > Aquatic > Freshwater > Lake > Sediment | place: USA: Wyoming | collected...
GCGTTCCGTAATATCAATAAGATTTCCCATAATTGCCGGTTTACCTTTATACTCAATGAGCGTTGCCATCATTTCACACCATATAGTCTTACCATCTTTTGTAATTCTTTGAACTTCATATTGCTGAGGAACAGATTTACCTTCTAATCTTTTCGATGCCATTCCCTTCATGTTTTTTTTCTGATCGGGATGCACTAACAGTAGATGCGATTTACGTAACAATTCTCCAGGTTTATAACCGTGCATTTCTGCGAATTTATCATTGACAAATATGAGTTTCCCGTTCTGATGTATGAATATTCCGGTCAGTGAGTTTTCTGTAAGCGTCTTATATTTACTTTCGCTTTCCTGGAGCACTTTTTCTGCCATCTTGCGTCTTGTGATATCACGGATTGCAGTTACACAAAGTACCCTTCCCTTTGATGAATAGTTCTTTCCGCAGACTTCGACAGGGAAAATGGTTTTATCTTTTTTTAAACATATGCTCTCATAAGGCAGGCTATATCCTGAGAGAATTTTTGTTAATGTATCGTTCCGGACATTCGGTGCTATAAGCTTTGCTATGGATTTGCCGATAAGTTCGCTTCGTTGATACCCGAATAACTTTGCTAATTTTCCAGTGACGTCAATTAATCTGCCTCTCTCAGTTACTGCAAGACCTTCAAAAGCAGCTTCGGTCACGCGGCGGAATCTAATCTCACTTTCCCTCAGAGCCTCCTCAACTCGCCTGCGTCCAGCTATTTCCTGTTTCATTTTTTTATTTGCTGCCGTCAGTTCTGCGGTTCGCCCTTCAACGCGTTGTTCAAGTTCGTTATGGGCTTTCTGCAGGGCTGCCTCTGTGCGCTTACGCTGATTTATTTCTCTTGAAATACTCACGATTGTGTTATTCATTACTTTCTTAAGGGCTTCCAATAATTCTATCTCAGACTTTCCAGACACCCTTGCATTCAGATCACCCGTTGAAACCCTGTGCAAAACATCAAAATGCTCGGCAAGCCCCATAGCAAATTCGTGAGATTGATCAACGATCTCACCGATTTCTTCAGCGGTGATATTAACAACATGTTTCAATTTACTTATCAACTCAACCTTGGATCTTTCAGGTATCCTTACGGTAGGGTCTCCTGAGGAAATCTTCTTCAGCGCCTCAAAGACTTCGGAAAGGCCTAAAGCCATCTCCAGGCCAATATTCTCCAGTTCCTTATCCCGGGCCTGGATAATTTTCCTGAATTCCTTGAATTGTCTGTTTACAACCGAAAGAGTGGCTTTTATTGAAGCAACATCCGTATTCTTTTTAAAAACATCGCAGCTAAGGCACATTTCTATCTTCTCTAAAAACTTCCCCTGGATCTCATTCCGGCAATGGGTATCTGAAAAAAGCCAGCATTTAAGGTCATGCGACTTGTATGCCGGACAAACTTTCTCTTTACATTTAAAAACTTTCCAGCATTTCACCTTTTCCATTGCGCTCTCCTCTTTTTGCTTTTACCTACTAAAATAACTATTCTTATTGACCATATTAATAACCCCTATCATTTACATTACAATTGTAGACAATTTCTTTAGAATTGTCTAAAAAATGCAAATTACCTTATGGACAGATTCTAATTATTAGGAGGAATAAGCATTAGGAAATTTAAAGTTCTTCCCTGTCCATGATTTCTCTATAAATAAATGGCTTTGTACTTTTTGGAACTTCAGGGGCAGCATACAGTTCCTTAAGGTCATTCATCTTTATATTCTTCAGAAAATGCACGACCCGTGAGAGTGGTGCGTGATTGTTCCTGATGAGCGACCACTGTATATCATATCTGGATGCCCACTTTTTGTGTCTTGCGATCTGATGAACAACGTGTGATGCCATATTTTTCGTGTTGAGGACCTTGCATATGATACCCTCGGTCATACAATAACTATCGAGACAGATGGCGACAACATCTTTCATGCCATCTTCCAGGAGTCTCATAAGGATATTGCTGCTGGCCCTTTTTGCAAGTGTCATTTTGATCCCCAGAGGCATCGAAAGTATCTTTTCATTGATGATAAACTCTGCCCTCATCCTGACATTCACAGGTATTTGCTGATTCCTTGTAAGGTCAGCGAGATCAAAAATCCTCAAGGATTTCAGTAGGCTGAGCGATATAGCCTGAGGTGTCTTCTGATTTTTGCATAAAGCAAGGGCAATGCGGTAACTTTCCTTCCATCTCTTATCAAGATAGAGCGATTCGAGTATCTCCGTACTTATATTACGTCTGCCTGCAAGAATCACTGCAAGGTCTTCGGTAAGATTGCTATTGTAAATAAGATTTGCAAGAACCCTTTGGGACGGATGATACACAAGCAGCTTTAACTCTTCTTTATTTGCAGTATATGCAAGGTTAATCTCTTTTTCAAAATCCTTCATCTTCTATTTTACTCAAAGTGAAAATATAGATGCTTTCTATATTTATCCTGATAAGTATAGATATTTAATATTAGATTTATAGCTTTTTATTTGTCTAAACTTAAGTGTGTATACGGAAATAACGTCTTCAAAAGAGTCTGTGATTTCTTCTCTTCAGCAGGAAATAAATCTAATCTCTGAAAAGTGCATCAACTGCACGCTTTGCCAGAAGGAATGTGAATTTCTCAGAAGATACGGCAAACCCAAAGAAATCGCTGACTCATATGATCCTTCTGATACCAGACATCAGGGCATGCCCTTTGAATGCAGTCTATGCCGGCTCTGTGCTGCTGTCTGCCCGGTTAAGATAAACCCCGCGGATATGTTTCTTGAAATGAGAAAAGATACGGTTCTTCGTGGAAACGGAAACTATGCCGAACATAATGGAATTCTTGGTTATGAGAAGCGGGGAACTTCGAAAAAATATACCTTTTACAACATACCTGAAGGCTGCGATACGATATTCTTCCCTGGCTGTACTTTACCGGGAACACGGACTGATAAGGTATTAAAGCTTTTTGAACATATGAAAAGAACTATCCCCTCACTCGGAATTGTCCTTGACTGCTGCATAAAACCTTCACATGACCTGGGGAGGGAAAATTACTTTAATGCAATGTTCCAGGAGATGAAAGATTATCTTGTTGAGCACGGTGTTCGGAAGGTTATTGTTGCCTGCCCTAATTGTTATAAAGTCTTCAGGAGATATGGCGATGAACTCTCTGTCAGTACCGTTTATGAGTTTATGGCGCAGCACGGCGGACCTCAAACAGCAAATATTGATGGAACTATCAGTGTTCATGACCCATGTGCTCTCAGGTTTGAAGAACCTGTCCAGTCTGCTGTAAGAGCTCTGGCTTTCAGGAAAGGATTGTCGGTTGAAGAAATGCCCCATAGCGGAGTTAAGGCACTCTGCTGTGGCGAAGGCGGATCTGTCGGGTGTCTATCACCTGATCTGTCAAAAAACTGGGGTCTTCTCAGAAAAAAGGAGACAAACGGAAACAGGATTATTACCTACTGTGCCGGTTGTGCCCATTTCTTAAATTCATTAGCCCCAACCAGCCACATCCTCGATCTCTTGTTTGAACCGGAAAAAACTATGGCTGGAAACGTTAAGGTTTCCAAGGCCCCCTTTACTTACCTGAACCGTTTAAAACTGAAGAAACAACTGAAGAATATGTCCAACGGTGCAGTAACCCGTGAAAGAACATTCACATTTGATAAAGAGGACAAAAAGGGAAATATGCTGAAACGTATCCTCTTCCTCTCATTTATCATTGCAGCTATATTTTCCATACGGATTACCGGCGCAACCCGTTATTTGGAACAGGATACACTCAGAGCGCTCATCCAGGGCTATGGAACATTAGCCCCATTAATTTATATGATGGTTTATACAGTAGCGCCTTCCCTGTTTTTGCCCGGCCTTCCTATCACTATTGTAGGTGGTATAATATTTGGTCCATTCTGGGGTGTTGTATATACCATAACAAGTGCTACACTTGGGGCCTGTTTAGCATTTCTTATATCACGCTATGTTGCAAGGGACTGGATTGCTGGGAAATTGAAAAGTCCCAGATGGCGAAGGCTCGATCAGGGAGTGGAACAGCATGGATGGAAAATTGTTGCATTTACCCGATTAATCCCGCTGTTCCCTTTTAATCTCCTGAATTACGCCTTTGGTCTTACAAAGATCAATTTCCTGCACTATGCGATAACAACCTTTATCTGCATGCTTCCTGCATGTATTGCATTTATCGTATTTTCAAGCAGCCTGCTGGATGTCATCAAAGGGAAAATATCACCGGCCTTTTTAATAGGATTGGTTCTTATTGTTGGGGTATCATTGATACCCTTATTCTACAACCGCTATAAATTGAAAGAAGGATTAAGCGATCCTTTATAGCAAAATCAGGGGGGAAACATGAACAAAAAAGGTATAAGCAGAAGCAGATTTCTTAAGGTAATGGTTGTTGTTCTATGTATTGCAGGACTTTTTTCTGTCAAAGGACTGACCGTATTCGCCGATTCATCTGAAAAAGGCGCTCCAAAAGCAACTTCAAAAACCGTGGCAAGTGAATCACAGGTTTTTCCGACAAAGGAAAATCCTCTGATGATAGATGAAAAAGGCAAAAGGGTGCTCATCTACACAGAAGTGCATGAGATGAATGTCCATCAGTCGAATGTTCATTGGGGAGTTGTATTTAAAGACGGCAAATTTCAGGACAGAGCAATTCTAAGGGCTTATTCCAATCATCTTGCATTTCACGATGCTCTTCTTAAAATTGGCGCAAAACCCGGTAACAATCTTACAAAGGACACCATCGGGAAACACGTTGAAGGAGATACCCTTGAAGTTAAAGCCACATGGCCCGGACTCGGTAAAGAGCTATCCCTCAATGAGATTTTTGTTGATGAGAAAGGAAAACCTTTTGCCATAAAATTCGGCGGCAACAGGAAGGCATCGGAGGAAAAGAACACCGGATGTATCACCTGCCTTGAAAGCTGCTGGATATCCATATCAAGCAATGCGAATTATCCACAAACAGGATCGATAAAAAGGTTCCTCAATCCGAATTCACACTTCAAAGGAAATGCAAATGTCCTTCCAGAAGACGGGAAACCGGTTATTCTTATTTATAAGGTAGCAAGCACAAAATAATCCAGGAGTTCCTAAGACGGCTTGGAGGCTGTGTTGCAATTGTAGTCGCAGGCGATCCGCCGAGGCGGAAAGTTTGCGGCTACAATATTCTGAACCTATAAAGAAGTCTGGGGATAAAGGCCTTCCACAATATTTTTCCGACGAATTACCAAAGATATAAAAAGCATATTCATTTTTTTCATAAACTTTTTCTTAACAAACCTTGACAATCTACAAAAACGTGATACTATAAAATCATAGTTAATAGCAATGGATTTTCATATATTGATAGATTTATCTTATGCAGCAGAAAGGAGGTGAAAAGACATGAAAACCATAAGCAAAAAAGCGCTTGAGAGGGAAGCTTCCTTCTGGGCCAGTCTAAAAAAGGTGATGAAGGAAAATCCCGGCAAGGCATGCCACAAGTGAAAGGCCTGAAAGAGTTAAAGTTGCTGGTCAAGCAACGAAACAACGCTAAAATATGGCAGACGATATATGAAAAACATATACTTCTGCCATATTGTTTGCAAATTTATTCTTCCTCTTTCTCATGTCTTTCATTGCCTTAGAATATATGTCAATATGTTTTTTATCCACCTCTCATTTAAAAATATATTCGTTCAAAGTCTCATTGACTAAGGTTGGTTATTTTTGTTAACGTAAGAAATTACTTTTAGTGTTCAGGAGCATATATGCCAAAAAAACAGACTATGAAGGCTAAACAGACTATGAAAGTGAATAAGAAAACCAAGGCTGAAAAAGTATCAAAAACAACATCTACAAAATCAAAATTGAAAACTAAACCAATTACTAAAACAAAAACTGCAGGAAAAAAACCAGCAGTAACAGCAACAAAGATAACGACAAAGGATAAAAAATTGCAGGAGATAAAGAAGAAACTCTTATCTCTAAAAAAGGAGCTTTTAATCGGGGCTATTGAGGCGCTGAACGAACTACCCGATCAAACTGTTTTCTCCGACCTTGGTGACCAGGCAACAGCAGAGATTGACAGAAATTTCATGCTCAGGTTAAAAGGCAGGGAACGTAAGCTCCTGAAAAAAATTGAAGAAGCGATAGAAAGAATACATCAGGGCGTATTCGGCATATGCGAAAAATGCGGAGAAGAAATAAACATAAAAAGACTTGAAGCAAGACCTGTTACAACCATGTGCATAGAATGCAAAACATTACAGGAAGAGGAAGAAAAGATGAGAGAAGGGTAAGACCATACCATTTCATCTGTAAAAGCTATCCTCTTATTTTCAGGCCGTATTTATCTCTTAAAGTATCACCCAGCATATTAAAACAAAAAGCCGTAAGCGCAATCATGATTCCGGGATAAAACACCATCCACGGAGCTGATGAAATATAAGCCCTGTTTGCATTGATCATAGAACCCCATGTGGCTGTCGGGGGCTGAACGCCTAATCCGAGAAAACTCAACGCTGCTTCCGTCAATATATACCCGCCCATTTTCATCCCTGTTATTACCAGCAGAAGCGGAATGCATTGAGGCATAAGGTGTACAAAAAGAATCCTTGGATTGCTGCATCCTATTGACCTTGCTGCTTCAATAAAATTTGCTTCTCTTAATGTCAAAACATTTCCTCTGATGATCCTTGCAAACGGCGCCCAGCCAATTGCAGCAATCGCAATCATCACCGTATAGATGCCGGGTGGAAATATTATAGATATGCCTATTGCAAGCAGAAGTGCCGGGAAAGATAGTATCAGGTCTATAAAAGCCGTGACAGCCGTATCGATTTTACCGCCAAAATATCCCGAGCAGATACCGACAATGAGCCCTATCACCATTGATAAGACCGCAGCAGTTATTGCCACACACATCGAGATCCTGCCTCCATAAAGTATCCTTGCAAGCATATCCCTTCCTTTAGCATCCGTGCCTAAAGGATGTTTAAGACTCGGGGATTCCTTGAGACTGTCAAGGTCTATAATGTCAGGATCATATTTTGTTATAAAAGGCGCAAAGAGAGAAAGCATAGATATTACTATAAGTATGGCGATCGAAATCTTACCTGCTGTCTTCATGTATCCTTATCCTCGGATCGATAAAATGATAGATAACGTCAACGATCAGATTTATCATTACAACAATAACAGTTCCCATGATGACGCATCCCATGATCACCGGATAGTCCCTCTTTATTATCCCCTCCATGGTAAAGCGCCCTATTCCGTCCCAGCCGAATATGGTTTCTGTAAGCACTGCACCGTTCAGATAACTTCCAAAATCAAGGCCTATCAATGTGATAATGGGGATAAGCGCATTTTTTAAGACATGGATAAGATGTATTCTCATCCCGGACATGCCTTTAGCCTTAACAGCAGTAATAAAGGGCATATCAATGATTTCAATAATTGCAGTCCTTGTAACCCTTGATATTGTTGCAAGGGCCGGCAGAGAGAGGGTTATTGACGGGAGTATCAGAAACCTGATGTCACCGGTCCCCGACGGAGGAAAGAGTTTCAACCGGAGGCTCAGGAAAAGCATTATGAGAAGACCGCTCCAGAACACAGGAATACTCAGACCTATCACGGAAACTGAGGAGATAAGCCTGTCAATCAGGGTATCTTTTTTTATTGCAGAAGCAAACCCAAAAAACAAACCGACAGGGATCGCTATTATCATGGCTCCGAAAGCAAGTCTTAAGGTATTGGGAAATTTCAAAACAAGGTCATCGAATACTTTTCTGCCAGTAAAATACGAACGCCCGAATTCTCCCTTGAGCAGGAGTTTTACATAGCCCAGATACTGTATCAGAATATTTCTTTCAGTACCGAGTTCTCTTCGTATCTTATCGATAACCTCCGGCTGCGCCCGTTCCCCGACCATGCTTAATACAGGATCACCCGGCAATGCCTTTGTGAGTGTAAAAGTCAGCAGTGTAATGCCAAAGAGAATAGGAATAAGGAGGATAATTTTTTTAATTATATAAGTTATCATATTTTTTTACCCTTTCTCCCTGATGTATTGTTATAACGAGATTTCTGTTCCCTTATCCATACTATAGATCGGATATATCTTATAGTTCTTCAGCCACGGTTGTCTGATGGCAAAATCTGTCTTGTGCCATAATGGCACCCATGGCGCATCTGCGATGATTATTTCTTCTGCCTTTTTATAGGATGAATTTCTCTGTTTTTCATCTATGGTATATTGTCCTTTCTCTATCAGTGCATCCACGATATAATTTGTATATCTTGTCCTGTTGCCGGCCGGACCATGATTTGATGAATGGAATAAAGGAAACAGGAAATTCTCGGGGTCAGGATAATCTGCCCACCAGCTCAGATAGAATATATCCGGTTCCCCTTTGTTAACAGCCTCTTTATAAGCGCTCCATTCAAGCTGTTTTATCTTTACGTCTATGCCGATGGCCTTAATATAAGATTGAATGACCTCTGCTATGTCAACAATTTCCTGGTCCGCAGTAATATAAAAATATATCGTTCTGCCAGAGAACCCTTCTTTTGCAATCAAGTCCATAGCTTTTTGAGGATTATATTCATAGGAATCCGTTATCTTCCACTTTCTCAAGATATCAGGGACAGGGCCTCCTGACAATCTGCCGCGTTTTTCATAGATAGTGTTTAATATTTTTTCTCTGTCAATTGCATAGCTGATCGCCCTTCTCATGTTGATATTATTAAACGGCGGCCTTGAGCAATTGAGACCGATGTAGTATGTATTCAGACCCTGAATGGACGAAATGTAGTTCTTTTTTTTGTGATCCTTTTTATATCTCGAATATTCAGATGCCGGTATTGTCAAAATATCGATGTTGCCAAGTTCAAACTCTGTCACTGCTGTGAGGTCTTCAGGGATTATTCTGTAAATTATACCTTTGACCTTTGAAGGTTCATCGAAATAGTCTTCTCTTGCTTCGAGTCTGATCTCTCTGTTCGGCAGCCATTCTTTTAGTATAAATGGACCTGTTCCAACGGGATGACTCGAAAAATCAGGTCCCCATTTTTCAGCTTCCTCATGCGGAACAACATAGGCAGCGGACATGGTAAGAAGGCTGAGAAAGGGAGAAAAAGGGTTTTTGAGACGTATCTCAAGCGTATAATCATCCGGTGCCTGAATACCTTTAACATCTTTCGCCCTGCCATTTACAAAATCATCTGCTCCGAGTATTTTATCAAGTACCCATGTATTCGGAGATCTATTGTTCGGGCTTAATATTCTTTCAAAAGAGTACTTGAAGTCAATTGCTTTAACTTCCCGTTTATTTGAGAAATAAACCTCGTGTCTTAATTTGAATATGTATCTCAACCCGTCTTCTGATATCGTCCATTTTTCAGCAATATCTGGCTGAATACTGAGATCGTCGCCTATTCTGACGAGTCCGTTATACAACTTTGCAGATAAGGTGCCTCCGGTAACATCGACTATGAGCGCAGGGTCAAGAGTTGTCGGATTGGTATTGAGCCGGTAATAAACATATCCTTCCAGGCGGTTTTGTGATGAGCAGGAACATAAATACAGGATACAGCAAACAGACAATAGAACTACAAATGATTTCAGAACATTTTTCTGCATCTGTGTTCTGTATCCTGTCTTCTTCGCTCTGAAACTAAAATCTCAGGAACGCTCCTATACTTCCAGACTCCTGCAGTTTCTTATTCTGAGATACTACCTCGACAAGCGCTCCCTGTTCAACAGCCTTCTGTGACAGGAGGTCAACAATATAATTAGCCTTCTGCATATCGCCCTTGCAGTAAGGACATGATGTTAGGTCCTGAATTGTCAGATTTTTGCATTTTGAACATGAAAGGCCGGACTGATTATAATCCTTAAGCATTACAACTCTCATAACCCTGCCTTCCTGTATTGCATTCAGAACATTTTCTATGCCGAGAACTGCATTTTCATTCTTCATTGCCTTTGTATGCAAATCATCGATCGTCTCAGCCTCTTTCTTCTCCTCAGATGCCTTCAGTATAGGTTCTACCTTTTCGAGAATCTCTTTGCTGTTCGCAAACATCTCTGCCTGAAATGTCCCGATAATCTTATCCGCTACTGTCTGCGGAAGCATGGCTTTAACCTTTGTAAAGGCTTCTTCCGAGCCGCCGATTATCAGACGTCCCACATATTCACCTGACAGGAAAGAGTCTAATTGTTTGATAACATCCTTCAGATGAAGGCTGACATGGTAATCTGTATGCCTTTCATAACTCTTCTCTGAAAGGGAAAACCAGCCGCCTTTCTTATGTTTACCAGGCACGTCGTCAGAATGAACCTCTGTGTATTCCTCTATCTCTCCCAGATGGACAAGGAATAAACGTGCAGATTCCTTTCCGACAAGCAGTATCGCATAACGCTGATAATTATCGAGAATATCCAGAAGCGGTTTTATGTATGGCGTATTGTCAACGATAATCTCGTTTTTTAAGGGAACGGACAGATGAATTTCCTTCCAGAATTTCTTTTCCTGTGAACTCAGGATGGCAAGTCCCTTTTTTAACACCCTTTTGTTTGTCAAAATATACGAATCAATTTTTTCAAGGTCTTCGGTGATCTTTTTCATAACAGCTTTGTCGAGTTTTTCAGCAGTATCTTTGAGCATATTTTTCACATGTATCACATAGTTATTCTTTACATTTGTCATCGGGTTAACATTCAAATACAGACTTACAAAATATGCACCTTCACCACGCATCTTTGCTATTTCTCTGAGCTCTTCTCTGCTTAGCATGTCATCCTCCTTCTGTTTGTATGAATGTTTCAAATAATGAAAAAAAGAAATTTCTGTTACCTGTCATCCGATGCCTTCACAAAATATTTAAAGAGACTTAAGGATAATGCTTCTTCTAAGAGACGTTCCGGATGCCACTGCACCCCAACGAGAAAATCGTGGTCTTTATGATAAAAAGCCTCGATCAGATTATCCGGAGAATACGCAAATGGAGAAAGGTTATTACCAGGCTCTTTTACGGCCTGATGGTGTGTGCTATTCACAGAAAACGTGCCTTTTTCCAAAAACCTGTTTTCTGTTATCACTATTATATGATAATCCTTTTTATGATTAATTTCTACTGCGAGCTGTGATGCAATGTCCTGATAAAGCGTACCTCCGAAGAAAACATTGAGAAGCTGCATACCGTAACAGATACCGAGTACAGGTTTATGGAGTTTCAATATCTCATTTAGAAGAGATATTTCAAAATCACTCCTCTGTCTGGTAACCGGCTTTACCTCTGGCAAAATCTCCTCATGGTAATATGATGGGTTAAGATCATCTCCTCCCGGGATAAGTAGTCCGTTAATTCTTTCTGCATATAGTGCAGGATCTGCTGCTGGTGGAATAAGCACTGGAATACCGCCCGACATGACTATTGCTTCGCAATAATTGTACTTTAGTTTTAAATAACCGTTTTCTATATCTGTTGTAATCCCGATAACAGGTTTATTCATATGGTTTCATTGAACCTTATTGCCTTTAGTCTTTTTTAAGCTTCCTGTTTCCTACCTACAGTCTGCTACCTACTGTCTACTGTACGTTATTTGCCGTTCCTCAGAACCCTGCCTGGCCGGATCCCTGTTAGCTCCCCTTCCCATACAGCTGTTTTGCCATTGACGATTACATAATCAATCCCTTCAGGCTTCAGGAACGGCTTATCAAATGTTGCCTTATCGATTATCCTTTTATAATCAAAGAGAACAATATCAGCAAATGCAGCGTTCTTTAAAACCCCTCTCTTATGAATGTTAAATATTTGAGCAGGAAGCATTGTTATTTTGTGAATAGCTTCACTTAAACTCATCAGTGAATTATCCCTGACATATTGTCCGAGAAATCTCGGGAAACTCCCGAATCCCCTCGGATGAGGCTTCCCTTTATATGTAGGCCCATCTGCAGACCTTGCAGAACTGTCAGTTCCGATCGTCACATACGGAAGCGAAAGAAACCTCCTGAGATTTTCTTCACACATTGATGAAAATATCGCCCCAACTCTCAACTTTTCATCCACAAGTATCTTCAGCAGCATATCAACTGGCTCAGCATTTAGAAAATCTGCTATGCTGGCAAGGCTTTTGCCTTCCATCCATCTGTTTTTTATCAAAGATGCAGATGAAATATATATGGTATCCCAGTAATCTTTTTCCGGATGTTCTGAAAGTATTGCCCTTTTGATCTTCTCCTTAACTTCCGGGCTTTTTAATTTTTTTAATTCTTCTTCGATACCTCCCTCGTATACCCAGTCCGGCAATACTACATCAAGGTCAGTAGACGCTGCGGTATATGGATATCGATCACAGGTAACAGGTATTTTTTTCTTCCTCGACTCTTCTATTAATAATACCGCCTTGTCTATTTTATGCCAATTTTTATCGCCACTCGTTTTTATATGAGAAATATGTACCTTTATGCCGGACTCGCTGCCGATTCTTATTATTTCGTTTATGGATTCTATTAATCTGTCCCCTTCGCTCCTCATGTGTGAGGTATAGATAAGGTTATTACAGGCAACCGAGAGATCAATGAGTTCTTCTGTGTCCGCATATAAACCCGGTGGATATATCAAACCGGTCGAGAGCCCTATAGCTCCTTCCTTAACAGACTTTTTCAGAAGGATGCGCATCTTTTTTATTTCAGATACTGTTGATTTCCTGTCCTCATAACCTGTAACACAGGCCCTGATATTCCCGTGACCGGCAAGTGAAGCAAAATTCATGGAGATGCCTCTCTCCTCCAGTATTTTGAAATATTCCCCGAAGTCTGACCAGCGTTCCCGTATATCAAGTTCTTTAAGGTCCTCTTCTCTTCTTTTCAATGCTTCACCAATCAATGGAGCAGCAGAGAGACCGCAGTTTCCATTGATCTCAGTGGTTATTCCCTGGGATATCTTGCCTTCTGCCCGTGGGTCAGCAAGCAGCGTAAATTCAGAATGTGCATGGGTATCTATAAAACCAGGCGCCACTGCCATATCCTTAGCATCAATAATTATATCTGCCCCGTAACCTGCTTTCTGCTTTCTGCAAACTGTTTTCTGATGAACAAAAGCAATCCTGTCTCCTGAGATACCTATATCACCCTCAAACGGTTCTGAACCTGTTCCGTCATAAATAAGACCTCCTCTGATCAGGAGATCAATCTTTTTCATATTTTGTATCTTCCTTAAAAAACCTCTCCGGAGATTGTATTGTTTTCACAAATAAAGGCATCAGAAACAGAGAGATCAGTTTTGCCCGATTCCAGAACCCTGTTATACCTGCATCTTTTATCTGCTCTCTGTAAGTCTCAATTATCTCATTTTTGAGTTCAGGAAGTGACTTCACAGTAAGCGCCATGATCGAAAAGAATTCCCTGACAGGCACGCGCAGAAACTCGAGAGGTTTTAATATATTTCCACAGGCGCCTATAAGTAATTCGATTTTTGTTGTTGCAGTTAATATTTTCGCTCCGATTATCATAATAAACAGTCTCATTGTTCTCATGGATGCTATGGATAGTCCTTCATCCGTCAAAACAACAGGACCTGCACTGAAAATAATTCTGCCCTGCTGGAACAAGGCATTGCCTGTAAATGTGAATATCAAAAAAATAGTGATGGGAATCCATCCGCTCATCAGAATTTTCCGGGGTATCCTTAAGAGAAGTATCGGGATTGCTGTTAAAATTACCAGATAGACAGTGATGTCCTGTATGAAGAACAAAAAAATTATAAAGAGTATATATGTGATGATCTTAATCTCTGGGGACAATAGGTTACCTGTAATGTTAATTGTGCAAGTACGCCAATTGTTCAAATGATGTCTGCATTATCTGGAAATATGCGCCTTATCATTTTTGGATGATACAACCTTCTGCACTGCAGGAACAGGAGAGAAATATTTATGAACACCTTCAGCAACAGCCGTTGCTATATCCATACGGTAAGAATCACATGATAATAATTTTTCTTCTTCAGGATTGCTGATAAATGATACCTCGACAAGCACAGACGGCATTCTGGCGCCAAAAAGAACATAAAAAAGGGCCTGTTTCACTCCAAGGTCTGAAATATTCTTGTAACTCCCGTCAAGGTTTGAGATCATGGTCCTCTGTATATAGTTTGCGAGTTTAATGGATTCATCTCTTTTACTTTCCCTCATCAGATCACTTTTGATCATCTCAACAATATCCATTTGTTTGTTGATTGCCTTCATTTTCTTCAACGATATGGCGTTCTCTCTTGCTGCAACCTTCATGGCTTCTTCATCATCTGTCCAGTTCAGTAGATAGGTCTCAATTCCTTTTGCCTGTCTCCTCGTACTGGCATTGGCGTGTATCGACACAAAGAGATCTGCATTTTTTTTGTTTGCTATAGCTGTCCTTTCTTCAAGAGGAATGAATATGTCTTTATCCCGAGTTAAAAAGACCTCATATGACTGATCCGAGGATAGGATCTTTTTAAGTTTAAGGGCGATATCAAGCACAATGTTCTTCTCGTAAAGTTTTTTCATCCCGACTGCTCCGGGGTCATGTCCTCCATGACCTGCATCAATAACCACTCTCTTTTTAGTAATTTGCACGCCTGGTTTCTCAGCTTTTTTGATCTTGCCATATACATCAATAACAAGCCTTGCAGGGTTATCTATAATAAAGGTCTTATAATCCGATATCTCTTCCAGGTCGAAAACAACCCTGACTGTATCATTGTTAAACTGGCTTGCCCTAACAGTCTTCAGAATACCGTCTCCAACAGGAAGGTTTGTCCTGATCTCTTTTGTAATAGTAGTATTCGGGAGGTCAAAGTACAGTCTGTCAGGATTTGACAAGCGGTTTTTTGAGAACTGTACCGGCTCTGACAGGTCAACAACAATTCTTGTGTAATCCGCAGATGACCAGTAACGGATATCCTTGACTATTACCTTATCCGATGCAGTTATGAGCGAGGGCGCAGCAATGAACAATAAAAGAAGGATGCATCCATATAAACTCTTACTGCTTAATTTGAGGTTTAAAAACAATCCTTGTTCTCCAACCCTCTATAATTTAATTAAACAGCCTGAACAGCACTTATCTCGGGAATCGCTTTTTTTAAGTTTGCTTCAACCCAATGCTTTAAGGTCATTGTAGACATAGGGCATGATCCACAGGCGCCCTTGAGTCTGACATAAACAACAGTATCCTTGATATCAACGAGTTCAATATCTCCACCGTCTCTCTTAAGCCCGATCCTTATGGTATCAAGAACCTTTTCTACATTCTCTTTAAGCATATATCCTCCATATTTCTATTTAATAATAATAAAATGCGGTTATTTATTCAAGTGCTTTATAACAAACTATTTGTTTCTTCTTATTTTTATTAGGATATATCATATAGTGCAAAATGTTTTTATGAAATATATTTTATCATGGGGTCTGTTTGAGTTATAGTATTGTTTGCGTATGAAAAATATATTTTATCAGAATAAACCCCTAATGAATAACAATATTCCGGGAACAGGGATAAAACAGCCATTGATATTTTTATTCTTATTTTCTCTGTTACTTATCATGGGAACCCCTGTTTATTCATTTATGGAGCCTCCACAGGAAGGTATTTGCAGCCCGGATACAGAAATTTCAAAAGAATGCAGTGATGTTTCAGTAAAGCCTAATGACAAAAATACTATCCCCGTCTCAAAGAAAAAGAAAATTCCAAAAACTCTCCAAAAACCAACTGATGCAACTGCAAAAAAGGAAACTGAAAATGAGACAATGAAGCCATCAGGGGAATTGAAAGAATTTGTGGTGTATTTCTTCTGGGGAAAGGGATGCCCTCACTGTGAGGAAGAGAAACTCTTTTTAAATGAGATGAAGAAAAAATATCCTGATATGAAAATTATTGATTATGAAGTTTGGTATAACAAACAGAATGCCGCCCTTTTGTCAAAAATGGCAAAGGCATACAACATGAAAGCCTCAGGAGTGCCTGTTACCTTTATCGGTGAAAATGCTCTTATCGGATTTTCAAAACAATCTAAAGAAGAAATAACAGAAGCTGTTAATCGATGCCTTTCTATCGGATGTATAGACCCTGCCCTTGTTGTTGCAGGAAAGATCAGGATTGATAAGAACCATAGCATACCGTTAACCGGACCTGAAAAAACAGAAGATCTGGAATGCAAGGAAAAAAGCAGGACAGTATACATACCATGGGTTGGAAAACTTGATGCATCAGAGATGTCTCTGCCTTTTATGACCCTTGTAATTGCCGGACTTGACAGCTTCAATCCCTGTGCATTCTTTATCCTATTCTCTCTGCTGGGTCTTCTCATTCACGCACAATCCCGCAAAAAGATGCTGCTGATAGGAAGCGTATTTGTATTTTTTTCCGCCTTTATATATTTTATTTTTATGGCTGCCTGGCTGAACCTTTTCCTTGTGATGGGTCAGGTCGAGATCATAACAAAGATTGCAGGCTTTATTGCTGTATTGATTGCAGCCATAAACATAAAAGACTTTTTTATATTCAAAAAAGGCGTCTCTCTGACCATACCTGACAGCGCAAAACCAAAGCTGTTTGACCGCATGAGGAAACTGCTGAAATCTACATCGCTGGTATCCATTCTTGCAGGAACAGCTGTTCTGGCTATAGCTGCCAATGCCTATGAACTTTTGTGTACTGCCGGATTCCCCATGGTATTTACCAGGATACTGACATTGAACAAATTATCCTCCCTCTCGTACTACCTTTATCTCATCCTGTACAATCTGATCTATGTCATTCCTTTGTCAATTATTGTAGTGATTTTTACTGTGACTCTCGGAAAGAAACACCTTACGGAATCTCAGGGAAGAATGATGAAGCTCATATCAGGTACCATGATGCTCGGATTAGGAGGCGTATTATTATTCAATCCGTCAATATTAAGCAATGCCCTGATATCCTTCCTCTTGCTTGCAGGAGCGCTGTCTGTTTCTGCAATAACAATCTTTTTAACTAAAAAATTAAAATATTCTGGATGAGCATGTTTTTATATCCTGCAAACGAACAGAGGTTATAATGAAAAAGATAATGTTTCTCTGCACTGCAAATTCCTGCAGGAGCCAGATGGCAGAGGGATTTGCAAGAGAATTCGGGAAAGGCCTCATTGAAATACATAGCGCCGGCCTTATGGCTGCAGGAGTTCACAGAAGGGCAGCTGCAGTCATGCAGGAGCTTGGCATTGATATAACAAAACAGGAATCAAAAGAAATTGACGTCTCTTTACTCAGGCAGATGGACCTTGTTATCACGTTGTGCGGAAATGCCGAGGTATATTGTCCAAGAACACCTCCTGAAATAAAACGAATCCACTGGCCGATTGAAGACCCGGTCAGTAGAATTGGGACTGAAGAAATGATAATGAGAGACTTCAGACGCGCAAGGGATGAGATCAGAGAGAAGGTTGAGGGATTAATAAAGGATATCGCTGAATCAAAAGTATAAGGGAATTGTTATATGCCGCTTTTGTATACATCTCGCCTATGTCCAACTTTAACAACTATAATATATAATTCCCTGTCAGATACTGAATAGACTATTCTGTAAACTCCCTGACGAATTCTGTATCTGTTTTCTCCGGTAAGTTTTTCACATCCCTGGGGTCGGGGTGTGTTTGCCAATCCCTGAATCTTTTGAATTATCCGTAGGCGATCTTTTCGTGGAATGTTCTCAATTTCTTTGACAGCCGACGGCTTGATGAGGATATTATATTTTGCCACGCCTCTTCAGGTCCTTGAGAACTTCCTCAAATGACAGGTTAGGCTCATGTGCCCTTTCTGCAAATGCAGCAATGTCTTCTGAATCTTCCGCAAAGATGATTCGAATTGCCTCATTGACGATATCAGAGACAGAACTATCAGTCTCAGCGGCTTTTAGACGTAGAGCCTTATGGATCTGGGGATCAAAATAAATTGTAGATTTTTTGGTTGTTGTTTTCATGTTTTAATATACCATTATGAAGGCAAAGCGTCAAGACGCCAAATATTATATTAATTAGTAATTTTAAACATAACACCTGAACTATGCCGCCGAAAATTATATCAAATTATTTTATCTATCTAAGGATCAAATAAAAAAAGAGTTCAGGTTGAAAACCTGAACTCGCTCTAAGTTTCTATCGCTTGTTGTAAATATATCTGCAGAGTAACTTACTGTCTCTTTCTTGCTTCCAGTTTATTCAGCGCATTAATATATGCCTTCGCAGCGGCAACGATAATATCTGTATCAGCTCCGTGCCCCCTTACTGTTCGTTCGTCTTCCTCAAGTGAGACCACAACTTCCCCAAGCGCATCAGTGCCGCCGGTGATGCTCTTAACCTCGAATTTCAGCAATTTGCTCTTAGTATTTGTCACAGACGCAATAGCCTTATATGTTGCATCTACAGGCCCATCGCCATGTTCCAGTCTGTCAATGAGTTCCTCACCAACCCTGAGTTTTACGGCTGCTGTCGGCTTCTGATTGATTCCACTCACAATATGCAAATCTATGAGACTGTAAATCTCAGGGACCTTGGCAACGCCTTCTGAAATCAATGCCTCAATATCTTCATCAAATATGTCCTTCTTCTGATCAGCAAGCCTCTTGAAGCGCTCAAATATTTTATTGAGTTCTTCATCCGCCAAAACATATCCAAGCTCTTTGAGTCTTGTCTTGAAGGCATGGCGTCCGGAATGTTTTCCGAGAACCAGTTTTGTTGAGTGAAGCCCTATGCTTTCGGGTCTGATAATCTCATACGTTGATTTCTCTTTCAGAAGTCCGTCCTGATGGATACCTGATTCATGCGCAAAGGCATTTGCGCCCACAATCGCTTTATTGGGCTGCACAGAGATTCCGGTTATTTTCGTGACGAGCCTGCTGCTCCGCATAATCTCTTCTGTATGCAGTTTGGTATCAGCATGAAAAAGATCACGCCTTGTCCTTATTGCCATAACAACTTCTTCCATAGAACAGTTGCCTGCGCGCTCCCCTATGCCGTTTATTGTGCACTCAATCTGTCCGGCCCCGTTCAGAACTGCTGCAAGGGAATTTGCTGTTGCAAGACCAAGATCATTATGACAGTGAACAGAGATGACTGCCTTATCAATATTCTTAACTCTATCCTGTATCGTCTTGATCATTGCGCCGAATTCAGCCGGAATACTGTATCCGACGGTATCCGGAATATTGACTGTTGATGCACCGGCTGCTATGACAGCTTCTACAACTTCACAGAGATAGCTGATATCAGTTCTGGTTGCATCCATGGGTGAAAACTCCACGTCACCAACAAAGCTCCGTGCAAACTTGACCATCTCAACTGAACGTTTTAAAGCCTCTTCCCTGCTCACGCGGAACTGATATTTGAGGTGAATGTCAGAGGTTGAATGAAATGTATGAATCCTTTTCTTCGGGGCATCCTTCAACGCATCCCAGGCGCTCTTTATATCTTCCTCCCTTGCTCTGGCAAGACTGCAGATAATGGGCCCTTCCACCTCATTGCTAATCGTCTTTATTGCCTCAAAATCACCGGGTGAACTGAACGCAAATCCGCCTTCAATAATATCCACGCCAAGTTTTGCAAGCTGCTTCGCAACCATCACTTTTTCCTGGACATTCATTGATGCACCTGGTGACTGTTCACCATCCCGAAGGGTTGTATCAAATATCTTTATCATTCTCATCCCATAACACCTGCCTTATTCCTTTGCTTCATTCTCCTGTAAAACAGAAAGATGTTCTCAATTATACCTCCAAACAAATAAATCATTGCAAATATAAAAAGCGCAATCGGAGGATGCATAATAACAAGGGCAAAGGCCACAACTATAGCAACGAGGATCCAGAAGGGCTTCCTCTTGCTGAAGTCTATCTCCTTTGCGCCATGAAACCTCAATGTACTTACCATAAGGACAGCCAGAATAAATGTTAACAGCAGGATGTAAATATTCTTCGCGGGCACAGTCTCCCATATTTCATAATAGAAAATTACCATCGTTGCAACAATAGTTGCAGCGCCGGGGATAGGCATACCTGTAAATGACTTTGATTCAGCAGAACCCATCTGAACATTATATCTGGCAAGCCTCAGGGCACCGCATGCCATAAATAAGAATGCGGCAGACCATCCGATTCTACCGTATGATGCGAGATTCCATTTAAAAAGCATTACTGCCGGTGCAACACCAAAGGCAACAAGGTCTGAGAGAGAATCAAGTTCGATGCCGAACCGTGTAGTGCTGTGCGTCAGCCGGGCAACCCAGCCGTCAAGTCCGTCGAATACCATAGCGATTATAATAGCCCAGGAAGCATCGACGTAAAGACCCTTAATAGATGCGAGGATAGAATAAAATCCCATGAACATGCCGCACAATGTAAGGGTGTTGGGGAGTATATAAATTCCTTTTCTCATTCTGTAATTATAATAGAATTATCGATTATTTGCTCAGGGCCGGGCTCATTCATGAACAACATATTGATGTCATTCCCGCTTGTCGGGTCACCTCTTCTCCTCGGCGAACCCGCCTGAGTGCGGGAGCGACTCGCCGGGGCGAGAATCTTTTTGCAAAACCCAGAATGATTGTCCGCCCCGGCGGATCCGCCTGAGGATGGACGGACAAGCCACAATGACAAAAATAGTAACAATATCGTCTTACTAATGACCATATTATTTCTCTGCTTGATAAGAAATTATTTTTACTATATATTTGAAGTATGAAGACATCTAAGCTGATTTATGTTTTATTTTCTATCGTCTGTCTCCTATCCATTTTCTCCTGTGCCGGAGTAGAAACAAAACCCCCTGCTCAAGCTGAGTTTGAGACCGGCCTTTCGTTTTTCAATCGCGGTTCATATGCAAATGCAATCCCGCATTTTGAGAAAGCCACAGAGCTTAACCCCGAGTTCGGCCGGGCTTACCTTTATCTTGGCAGGACTTACTTGAACCTTGGGAGATGGCGCGAGGCGCTTTACCCCCTGAGAACAGCGATGAGGCTTTCCCCTGAAGAATCCAGGAAAGAGATTGCTGATATAATCATGGATATTTTATTGCAGAACGCCGCAAGAATCGACAGGAATACCGAATCAGAGATCATGGATTCTCTTAAACAAAAATAACAGGGAAAATAGTATGAAGGAAGAAGAAGGACTGATAAAGTGTTCCGTATGTGAGGAATATTTAAAAAATAACGAAGGATTCTACTGCCCTAAATGTAAGAAAGGCCCTTTATGCAAAAAGCACAGATCACCCGGGAAAAAAGAATGCATTAGCTGCACAATTGAAATCAAATTGCATGAAATCAAAACACTCAGCGGACAGGAGAAGAGCATTCACCATTTTATAAGGTTTATTCAATTTCTTTTTCTTGTTGTTTCAGTATTTTTTATCGCTTTAAAGCTCGGCATGTTAGATGAAATTGACTTTCTAAAAAACAACATCTTTACGGAAAATCTTATTTATATCGGGATAGGAACTGTAGTTTTTTACGCAATATCTTATATTGTCCTTTTCAGTCAAAAAGCTAAAATTGCTGATCTCCATTCCGAGATAGAGAAAATAAGATTCAGGAAGTTTTGATCATTTCTGCAATGCCGGCTTTAAGTCCCTTGTTCTGAACAACTTCTATGGATAAAAACGTTCGAAGAATCATGCGGGAGAAAAAAACTGTTGAGGCAATGATAAAAATATTCTGCCTTGACCAGCATAAAACCTCAGATGGACAGTTCTGTGCAGACTGCCGGAAACTCCTTGATTACGCAAACAAGCGTCTCAACAGATGTCCCTTTCATGCAGACAAGACAACTTGCGCCAACTGCAAGATGCATTGCTACAGACCTGATATGAAGGTACGTATCAGGGATATCATGCGGTACTCCGGCCCCAGGATGATCCGGCGACATCCGATTTTGGCAATATTTCATTTTATTGATGGCTTCAGAAAACAGCCGGTTCGTCAAAAATCATAAAACTGAACTAATCGCCTAATTGTCGTGAACATTATCTGAGTTTAGAGCGATTGTAAACGCATTTTCAAACCAGATTCCTTATCGAAGCAGTTCCTTCCTTATTACAAATACCCTCCGGAGTAATCGATAAACGCGGACTTCAGCCACAAGCAAATACGACGGTATCAAGTGGCGCAATAACTATTACGGTAGGAAACAAAACGGATGAGAATATTTGTTCATTTCTGAAGTATCCAAGAAGAAATATATTATGTGTGATTGCGCATAAACTGCAATTTCTTGCATATAAGTTGCAGAAAAGAATCACTGCATAGGATGCAAGGCCTCATCCGGTTACCACCTACCCGACGTTCCGCCTTTATCCTCTTTGGTCGCAATGTCGATATCAAATACCATCTGCCTCACGTGCTGCTTGAAAAATATTTTGACTGCCTCCCACCGTACTGTCTTACCCTCCAGATATTGGGGCTCAGGCTCTGACTCGGCATCTGAAAAATAAACGAGTGACTTGCCGATATTTACTGGGTTAATCCTCTCCTCTCCAAAACGCTTTACCATGTGGCCGGCAACCTTATGGAAAGGTACGTCCTGCATAATACAATACAGGTCGATAAAGTCTCGTCTCGTCCCTCGCTGGTTTATGGCTATAATTTTCATCGCAGCTATGTCCAGTAGTCCTGCAATCCTTGCATTTTCAAAAATCATCGGCTTCTGCAGAAAAGGATACTCATAGCGAAAAAGAGAGACCTTTACACCTTCCACATCTACAGTAAGATGGTCTTCGCTTTCCGAAAGAATCCTGAAAGAGTTTCCTGTCTTTCTTATATCGGAGATGATGGCTTCTACTTTAAATGGCTTAGCGGTAAAGAAATCGAGATCAACGGATATACGATGGCCTATCTGGAGAGCGAGTGCCGTACCACCAGCCAGTACCGCATGGCACTTATTGAAGATTCCCGTAAGATCATGGAGAATCTTCCATCCTTTTTCTGTAAAGCAAGCCCTATGCATTATTAAACCCAAACCATAACTTCCAGAAATTTCGGGATTTTGCCGTGATTACCTTGCTTACGGTTAGAACATCGATTATTGTTTGCACCGAGTAAACCCTCTGAAGCCATGAGACAGCGTCCAGCCAGCCCAATTCAAGCACTCTTTCAATCACATACCGTGCATGTTGTCTTAAGTGAATCTGCCTCCAGTTCGTATCCCAGAATAACGAACTGAGATCCTCAGGCACGCCGGATGCCAAGATCTTTTCGGCGATGATGCGGGCAACAGATGGGGAATCAGTCTTCCCCAGATACTTATGGACAACACGTAATCCCTCACGCGAAGAAAGATAAACGTATTCATGCCCCCCTATTTTCTTCCTCACGATATTCATGCTATATTATCACACAAAGTAGTCTAAGTTTCAAGTGTAATCTCAACATCCTTCACGAATGAGCAGTTTGCCTTTTTAGTACAGAATGTACGTCTCAGAGGTGAGTCAATTATTTCGGAATCAACTCCGCATCTCATGCGGAATCGTTACGTGCACGAACTTTAGGGAGAAACAGAGATGGCAGCCTGATTCCCTAAATAATAACCGTTGTAAGTGAAGCTCTTAGTGTAGATTTTTAGTCAAGACCTGTCTGCACATATTGTAAAGGCAAATTCAAACTACATCAATTTATTAATGCCTGTTAAGCTGTTTTAGAGAACTGCTTTCCTGAATTCTTCTGCTCCGACACGTTCTATGAATCTCGGCATTCTTTCCCTTGATTTAGCATTTTTTGCATAATAGTCAAGGCATTTACTGATCAATTCAAGTACCTGCTCCTCACTGAGTTTCTTCGCAATGACGTCTCCGATACGTGGTCTGCCGCCGGAATTTCCGCCGACCACCACAGTCCAGCCGTCCGGCGCACAGAAAGCGCCGAAGTCCCTCAGATAACTCTCTGCGCAGTTCAGCATGCAGCCGGAAATACCGAACTTTGTTTTTGCAGGGATAAAGTTTTCCTTACCGACGTACATCTTTTCAATCTTTGCTGCAAGACCGAGTGAATCCCCCTGGCCGAACTTGCATGTTTCAGTTCCAGGGCATGCCTGAACATAATGGACACATAATCCTTCTGCAGGCCCTACTTCCATTTCAAGGTCTTTCCAGACTTTTTCAACATCTTCAGGATTCAATCCAACAAGTGCAATGCGCTGGCCTGAAGTTATCTTGATTATCCGAATATTATATTTACGTGCAGTTTTAGCGAGGATTTCAAGCATTTTAGGGGTTAAAACCCCCATCGGAATCCTCGGCACAATCGCATACGTCTTCTTATCCCTCTGTAAAATAGCCCCCTTCGGTTCTTCACTCATATATGCTCCTCCCTGCCTATTGTTTGTTGTTTGCTGATTTTTTAAAATAAACGCAGGCTGAAAGCCTGCGGCTACCTACTACATGCTACCTACAGTCTACTTTTTGCTGTCTACTGCTATTACTGTCTCTCCTGCCTTTACCTTATCACCGGGCCTGACTTTGATTTGAGCATCTTTAGGCAGATAGACATCAAGCCTCGAACTGAATTTAATAAGACCATATCTTTCTCCGCGTTTTAGCATATCCCCGGCTTTCACTCTGCACACAGCCCTTCGTGCAACAAAACCTGCCACCTGTCTGACGAGCACCCTGTCCTTTTCTCCATTGAGGACCATGACAATATTCTCATTTTTTACAGATGCATCATCCTTATACGCTGCCATGTATTTACCTGGCGAGTATTTTACAACGCTCACCTTCCCATCACACGGAGCACGATTCACATGCACATCCAAAGGTGACATGAATATGCTTATTTCCTTTACATCAGAATTAAGATACTCTTTTTCATGAACATCCTTAACGAGTATAACTTTTCCATCTGCAGGTGAGACAAAAAAACCCTTTCCCTCAGGAATTGCCCTTTCCGGATCTCTGAAGAAAAAAGCCATGAAAAATGTGATCAGCAAAAAAAATAAAGAGGCCCCGAATAACAGATAAAAAGTTATTTGGGAGCCCCCTGATTTCAAACTCCAAAGGATTAATAGTGAGGCTATAAATGTAATCAGCAGGGATCCAAAAATAAATGGATATCCCTCAGGGGCAAATTTAATCACGCCTTTGACTTATCTACGAGTTTCCCCTTCTTAAGCCATGGCATCATGGCCCTGAGCTTACCCCCGACTTCCTCGATGGAGTGTTCTTCACCCCTCTTTGTGAGCGCATTAAACACAGGCTTGTTCGCCTTGCATTCGAGAATCCACTCCTTTGCGAATTTTCCTGACTGTATTTCATCCAGTATGTTTTTCATCTCTTTCTTGGTATCTTCTGTAATAATCCTCGGCCCTCTTGTAATGTCACCGTACTGGGCAGTATTGCTTATAGAGTACCTCATATTCGAAATGCCGCCTTCGTAAATAAGATCGACTATGAGCTTTACCTCATGGAGGCATTCAAAATATGCCATCTCAGGAGAATAACCAGCTTCGGTGAGAGTCTCATAGCCTGCCATAATGAGTGAGGTAAGACCTCCGCATAGCACTACCTGCTCGCCAAACAGATCTGTCTCGGTCTCTTCCCTGAAGGTCGTCTCTATAACTCCTGCTCTCCCGCCACCGATAGAAGAGGCATATGCAAGCGCAACTTTTTTTGTATCCTTTGAAGGATCCTGATTTATAGCTATCAGACAAGGAACTCCACTGCCCTTAACATATTCAGATCTGACAAGGTGACCCGGTCCTTTTGGCGCTGCCATAAAAACATTCACCGTTGGTGGGGGTACTATCTGTCCGAAATGGATATTAAACCCATGAGCAAATCCCAGATATGTGCCTTTCTTTATATTTGGCGCTATTTCAGCCCTGTAAATATCAGCCATATACTCATCAGGGAGCAGCATCATGATTACATCAGCTTTCCCGGCTGCCTCTGCAGGCAAATAAACTTTAAACCCGGCATTCTCAGCCTTGTCCCAGCCTGCTCCCTTTCTCACGCCTACAATAACGTCCATACCACTTTCCTTGAGATTATTCGCATGAGCATGTCCCTGGCTTCCATAACCCATTACAGCAATCTTTTTACCTTTTAAAACCTTCTTGTCTGCATCTTTATCATAGTAAATCTTGACCATCATTCCCTCCGGATATCTTTAATGAAATATGCGTATTATATTACAAACAGCTACTTTCTTACTACAAGAACCGGGATCTTCGTCCCTTTATTGATAATGCCAAAGGTAACACTCCCGAGGACTGCTGCCTTCAAAGCGCTTTTACCATGGGAGCCGATTATAATAATATCAACCTTTGATTTTTCCGCCTCTTTTATTATCTCATCCACCGGACGACCTGATCTTATAACAGTTCTACAGTTAATCTCATATTTCAGGCATAATTTCTGAGCGTATTCAGTATAAGACTCAGCAGCCATTCTCAGATAATTTTCGATCGGTTCCATCAGGTTTTTAGATACTGACATTGCAGGAATAGATTGCGGAACAAATGCGCTTTTGTCTATTACGCTTAATAGAGTTAAAGTTGCCCCTGTCTGCTTTGCAAACTGTACTGCATATTCAACAGATCTTTTTGCCGTTTTTGACCCGTCTGTTGGAACAAGAATCTTTGAGATCATAACTCCTCCTTTTATCCTGTATTTTTCAGGCTGATTTCAGGGCTTTTTGATAAAACTTCAATGCGTATTCCTTTGCCATCCTGCGGGCGCTGAACAAGGCTCCTGTACTCTTTATTGCCTCTTTCATGACCTTGACCCATTCTGCAGGAATCCCTGATTCATCTAACCTGTAAAATAATGGAATTACCTCATTTTCCAGAATGTTGTAGACAGCCTCTGCATCCTTATCATCTCCTTTTCCGTCAAAGGCCCACCCGTTCTTTCCATTAAACCCCTCTATCCACCATCCATCGAGAATACTCAGCTGCGGAACACCGTTCAAAGATGCCTTCATTCCGCTGGTTCCACAGGCTTCCAGCGGCGGCAAAGGATTATTAAGCCAGAGGTCAACTCCATGTACCATATACTGTGCGAGCTGTTCATCATAGTTCTCCACAAAAGCAATCCTTCCGCCTAATTCAGGGTCATGTGAGAGATTAATGATTTTCTGCAGAATCCTTTTACCCTCATCATCTGCAGGATGGGCTTTTCCGGCAAATATTATCTGCAATGGCTGCCAACGGTTATTCAGGATTTTTTTCAGCCGGTCAGGATTCCTGAAAATGAGATCTGGTCTCTTGTAAGAAGTAAATCGTCGGGCAAAACCAATAGTCAGGGTTGTCGGATCGAGCAATACGCCGCCTGTTATAACATTAATGGGATTCACCCTGTTTTGTATCCATCTCCGGCGTGCCTGTTCCCTGATAACATTAATAAGTTTCATCTTGAGCCAGTAGTGTATCTGCCATAATTCTTTATCAGGTATCTCACCAATTAACTCCCATACAACAGGATTATCATGATCTTCAAGCCATCCGGGGCCGAGATATTTATTAAAGAGAAGCTCGATCTTTGGCTCGACCCAGGTAGGCACATGTATACCGTTGGTGATATAGTCCACCGGAACATCATCTTCTTTCCTGTCAGGCCAGAGATGCTGCCACATGCGGCGGGTAACTTCTCCGTGCTTTTTACTGACGCCATTCGGGTATCTGGACAGTCTTAGTGAAAAAGCTGTCATGTTGAACCCTGCCCGGGGTTCTTTTGGATCAATCCCCATTTCGAGAAATGCTTCACGGGTCAGACCAAGAAAAGGATAGCAATGGCTGAAATATTTATCCATGAGATCAAATGGGAAGACATCATGACCCGCAGGCACAGGTGTATGGGTGGTGAAGACTGTTGTGGCGCGCACCCGTTCGATTGCATCTTCAAGGCTCGTACCCTCCTCTATCCGGCCCCTTATGCGTTCAAGTAATGCAAAGGCAGAATGCCCTTCATTAAGGTGCAATACAGAATGCTTAATCCCAAGGGCATCTAACATTGCAGTGCCTCCTATCCCCAGAACCATTTCCTGACGAAGGCGCTGTTCAATATCGCCGATGTACAGATGGGCAGTTATTCTCCTGTTCCAGGGGTCATTCTTTTCGATATCCGTATCCATAAGGTACAAAGGAATTTTCCCAACATCTACCTTCCACACAGCAACGTAGATTGGTGGTTCCATGAAAGGCACCCTGACAACAAGTTGTTCACCATTTTCATTCAGCACCCTTTCGATGGGAGCAGCATCCCTGTCAAGTACTTCGTTAACATCATCCTGCCATCCGTCTATCCGGATCTTCTGATGCAAATACCCTTCCGGATACATAAAACCGACTGCAACCATCGGAACCCCGAGATCACTGCATTCTTTAATATAATCACCTGCCAAAAAACCTAATCCCCCTGCATAAAAAGGAAGTGAATGATGCAGCCCGTACTCTGCTGAAAAATAGGCTATCGGTAAACAGGAGGGTTCAGTAAAGTTTGCTGCAAACCAGCATACCTTTGTCTGGATATCATCATTAAACCGCGAAAGAACAACATCATAATGCTGGATAAAATCAGATTTATTCTCATAAACCTTAAAAACATCTTTTGGAATATCATTCAGCATCTGTACCGGATTATGCCTGCCTTGTTTCCATGCAGCACGGTCTAACATTTTGAAAAGCATTCTTGCTGCAGGATGCCAGCTCCACCAGAGATTATACGCAATCTCAGCAAGACCCGATAATCTTTCCGGTATATCCGGGAACCTATCTTTTGTTGTCTGGCCTGTCATACAGACATTATACTCCTCTTTTGGCAGGATCAAACATATACTTATGAATCTGAAGGTTGAGACGCGCTTTGATCCGGTCCTGCAGCATCCATTTTGCAAGGTCTTTGGGAGCAAGAATTCCATATGCCGGAGATAAAAGGATGCCGGACCTGTTTACTAACCTGAATTTATGGATTATATCTTTTGACCATTCATAATCTGCGCTGCCGGTGATAATGAATTTCACCTCATCTTTATTTTTTATATTATCAAGATTTGATAAATCCATCTCCTCATGCATACCGCTGCCCGGCGTCTTTATATCGAGGATAACAACAGCCCTTCTGTCAATGTCCCTGATGCTCTGAGATCCATTTGTTTCCACCAATACTGTATAGCCTTCTTCGATGAGTCTTTCGATAAGCGGATAAACCTCCTTTTGCAGTAACGGCTCACCGCCGGTGATCTCAACGAGATTAAAACCGGCATTGTTTACCCTGCTTATAATATCTTCTTCTGAAAGCTCGCTGCCTTCAGAATAGGCATATTGAGTATCACAGTAAGTACACCTGAGATTGCAACCTGTCAGCCTCACAAAAGTACAGGGAAAACCCGCATAACTTGACTCCCCCTGTATACTCGAAAAAATTTCACATACCTTCAATTGATAACATCCTTCCTGTACCTGTATCTGTCAGATAATGTAAAATCACTATGTTCTATTATATAATGAAAAAAAGGATTATAAATGTCTTTAAATATCCGGACAGAACCCCCATCAAAATATGAAATCCTGAGAGAGGTCGTTAAAGACTATCCCGGTCTTCTCAGCGCTGTTGAACCGCTCCTGCATGAGTTGAATAACTCTGCACAAAACTGGGGCTTTATAGTTAAGGAAATGCGTGCCTATGCCCTGAAAAACTTTTATGTCCACGATCACAACGAAAAAGGGATAGAGGCGATCAGGATTGTTGTTGATGTTTTCCTTGAGGCTATGAATAATCCGGATAATTCGATACAGCAGGCTGCAGTTGAGAGTCTTGTCTTTTATCTCGAAAAAATTATGATAGACGGTAATAATGACTTTCATATATATGCCCCTGTTTTTCATGACGCTTTTGTAAGGCTGAATCAGCTGCAGGAAAAACAGTTCTTCCTGCTTGTCATAAATCCACATCAGTTAAAAAAACTCGGCCAGATCATTCTTGGTAAAATGCCTTCAGGTTTTGATATCACGGTATTCAATACCCTGCTCTTTAAATACTTCTCAACAATATTTGATTCCTGGCTTAAGAAGGAAGACCCTTCATATTGGTTAACCGGTAAGGCAGATTCTTCTTTAAGCGAAGAGAATCATAGTGAAATAGAGAGACTGTTTTTCCCCATATCACATTCACATTTGAGGGAATTGCTTGGTCGTTTAAACGGTCTAAAGGAATCTGAAGACCAATACATGCTTCTGAAAGAGCTCCTGCAATTGCCCGGTTACATGCAATGGGTCAAATACTATGAGGATCTCGCAGGCATGCTGACTGTAACAGGCGATGCACATAAAGACCCCAGCATAAAATTGATGTATCTCCTAAAGATCATGGAAACCGATGGTCTCGCCGGTATCCATGAAAATATTCTGAGAGAGATCAACCGTACAATCTCCGGCATTGTTAAAATTGAGAATCCTGAGCAGATAAAGAGCAGCCTATCCGGCATATTCGCTATTTTTAAAAATAGTTTCAAGGCATATCCTGATACAGTACTCTCTTGCATTCAACTCATTGGCAACGAAATATTCAGCAAAGGGATCAGCAATCTTGTTGAGTGGTATCTGCAAAAAATAATTTCTTTTGGTTTTCAATATCCCGATATAAAAGGCGTTACTGATGAGTGGCAGGTCAGATCAAACCGCGCACACCTGAAAAACATACGTGTCTGGCTTGAATTAATAGAGAAGGATCCGAAATGGTGTAAATCTCTTATCTCTGCCACGATCATTAATCTGAGATTGTGCGGAGTGCATATCAGCGATACAGATATTTTTCAGAAAGACGTAACAAAGCTCCTGAACAGTGACATCAAACCCGTCTATCACTTGATAAAACAGATGGCCAAGATATTCCCTGTCTATTTCAGCGAGATCGGATCTGAAGGCCCATTGCGTGAGGTCTCTACAGAAATAGACGAATCTACGCACAGGGCTGATATTCTCGTGCACTTTTTACGTAAACAGAGTCATGTCGAAAGCAGCGCCCGTGTAGTCGATTTTATCGAGGGAGTCATAACTTTCTGGCGGACAAAGGATAAGACTCCCCTGCAGGAATTTTTACATGAACATATCTATCAGCAGGTAAAACTCTCGGGCTCTTACATAGATGAATTGCATACAATCTTCAATAACATTTTTCTGCAAAAAGCGATTTCTGATGTAACTGATCTCCTTCATCTCAAAGATGATGAAATCCTTGCACTCACTCATAACGTACCTGATGTCTCAGTAAGGGAAAAGAGACGGGCATATCTTGCTGTTAAGTTTTATCAGCTGCTTTACAGGAAATATAAACTGGACCCTCAGGATATAAAGGATCAATTGATTCATGCCCAGAGCCTGGGGCTGCCGAATATCGACTCTTTAACCGCTGTGCTGGAACAAGGGACGATCTCTCAGCGTCTTGAAGGGGTTTTGAACTATCTCGGTCTTTTAAAGGATATCATTTTGTCTCCTGAAAGATATGAGCCTATCGAGAATATATTCCGCAAGAGACACATCGCTGCAGGCATCCCTTCGATGTTCGGCAAATATCATGAAAGAAAATTTGATGCCTTAACATTAACCTTTCGCCTTGAAAGCCTGGCGAATATACTTTTTGAAGAACTCATACATTCGATTAATCTCAAATTCATTACAAGGGCCGCCCTTTTCAAGATCGAGAAGTATGTAAATTTATTCTTTAAGGCGCTTCAGCTCGATGGAATATCTTCGAACAAGCTGGAAAATGCGCTGGAACTATTATCCGTTGCACTCGAAGTGAGAAGGTTCTCCTTTTCTCAATACATAGATATATTCAGGGGATTCTCTGAGGCTGTACAGGATATTCTCAACACCTATTACAGCGGCATTTTCAAGAACAATCTCAAACAGATTATTCCCCTGCCGGGCACCGGACATATACTACCTAAATATCTTCAAACTGATGCCGGCCAGAACGAGTCTGAATTTGTCAATAAGATATCAGAACAGTTTCTAAGGGAGGTCGTTGCAGGCTCATTTGGACTCCAGCAACTTGATATCTTTATCAGCAGGATCCTGAAAACACTCTTTGAACAGGCAGAGGGACTGGATGTGCAGAATCTGGACCTTCTCATGAGCTACGATCCCCAAAAAGCGCTTTCCGGCATACATAATCCTAAAGCAGCAACAAACGACAGGATCCATCTGGGAAATAAAGGATATAATCTCATAAAGCTGGCTTCACTGGGCATACCGGTTCCTCCGGGATTTATAATCACCAGCGAAGTCTTCCGCTGCGAAAAAGCCATCAGCAGTTTCAGATACGTCAGGGAGCACCTTAATGAAGGCATCAAAGAACAGCTTGCCATTCTCGAAAAACAGACCGGCAGGGTATTTGGCAACCCTGAAAATCCCTTGCTTGTATCTGTAAGAAGCGGCGGCGCAATCTCAATGCCTGGCATGATGATCTCTTTTCTCAATGTCGGAATCAACGAATCCATCTGTAACGGGTTGCTGAAGCAGACATTCAGGCCCTGGTTTGTATGGGATTGTTATCGTCGTTTTCTGCAATGCTGGGGAATGTCTTTTGGCATAGAGAGGGACAGCTTCGACGAGATCATGAACTCCCATAAAAGCAAATACAAGGTGCTCAGAAAAATCCAGTTTACAGCGGAGCAGATGAGGGAACTGGCATTAGCTTATCGTGAAACAGTTAAATTGAACGGCATAGAAATAACTGATGACCCCAAAACCCAGTTACAGATAGCAATCGAACAGGTATTTAAATCATGGGTCTCCAAAAAGGCCCAGGCTTACCGTGAGATAATGGGTATTTCTGAAAACTGGGGCACAGCCGTTATAGTACAGGCAATGGCCTACGGTAATCTGGACATCAATTCCGGCACCGGCGTCCTTTTCACCCGTAATCCCCAGGTATCCGGGGACAAGGTCATGCTGTGGGGTGATTTTGCCATCGGCGCACAGGGCGAGGATATCGTTTCCGGACTGGTAAGAACTTTGCCTGTATCAAATGAACAAAAACCTTTTGAAGACAGGACATCAGAAATTTCATTCGAAGACAGCTTCCCGGAAATCTATAATGCATTGCTCAGGATAAGCAAAGATTTGATCTATACACAAAGATGGGGAGCCCAGGAAATTGAATTCACCTTTGAAGGAAAAAGCAGCGATAAGCTCTATTTCCTCCAAACACGGGATATGGCTATTACGAGAAAAGAGAGTTTTATGGCCTTTGTCCCTTCAAGGGACCTTTCCTCGCACTACCTCTCCAGAGGTATTGGTGTTGGAGGCGGCGCAATGAGCGGCAGGGTTGTCTTTGATTTAGATGAAATACGGGAACTCAGGGGAAAAGACCCTTCTACCCTATTGATCCTGATTCGTTCAGACACTGTTCCTGATGATATCAGACATATCTCTGAAACAGATGGTTTGCTTACAGCCCGCGGAGGATCTACCTCCCACGCTTCCATTATCGCTAACCGGTTGGGAAAGACCTGTGTTGTCAGCTGCAATAATTTAATTGTCTGGGAGCAGGAAAAACAATGTAAGCTGAATGATACTTTGATAAAAGTCGGAGATTTCCTGAGTATAGATGGACGAAATGGCTCGGTTTACCTGGGTCAGCATCAGGTTAAAGAGATAAAGGCAGAGACAGCAACCAAGTTGTAAGATTTGCATGATTGGGATAATATGTATAAAGAAACATTAACAGCAATAATTCAATAACACGGCTGAAAGGAGAAAAAAGATATGATCTCTGGGAAAAAGCCTGTGCTTGGCATCAATGGGTTGGGAAGAATTGGGAAGCTGACACTCTGGAATCACATTGGAAGAAAATATTTTTCAGAAATTATTGTAAACATCGGACGAAAAGCAGGAACTAATCTTGATGATGTCGCACTTTATATTGAAAAGGATTCTACATACGGGTCATTGCATCAGTATCTTCACGGATATAAGGCAAAGAGAATCATCGAAAATATTGATGAAGAAAAGGGAAAGATGCTTATAGATGGTATTCCGGTAACTATTCTCAGGGAATCGAGGAATCCGAGAAACATTCCATGGAAGGAGCACGGAGCCAAGGTCGTTGTTGAAGCAACAGGAAAGTTTAAAGACCCTGCAACTCCGCATGATGCCAAAGAAGGTGCTGCACGCGGTCATTTAGAGTCCGGAGCCGAAAAGGTCATTGTATCTGCTCCTTTCAAGCTCAGGGAAAAAGGCATCCAAATGCCTGTTGATGCAACAACTGTCGTAATTGGCATAAACGATGATCAGTATGACAATTCAAAACATAACATTATTTCAGCTGCCTCATGTACCACCACCTGTCTTGCATACATGATTAAACCGCTTCTGGATTATTTTGGTCCTAAAAAGATACTGAATGCCTCAATGGCAACAGTTCATGCTGCAACCGGGACACAGGAAGTTCTTGACAGGCTTCCAGGTGCAGGCGCATCTGATCTGCGAAAAAACAGGAGCATCATGAATAATATCATTCTGACCACTACAGGAGCGGCCCAGACATTAGAACTTGTTATTCCTGAAATGAGGCAAATAGGGTTCAGTGCTGAATCGGTTCGTATCCCAACCTCCTCTGGTTCTCTTATAATACTTGTAGTAACCTTTTCCGATGAGATTGGCGGCCCGGCGATCAGCAGAAACCTCATCAACGGCATTTATCGTGATGCAGAGCAGAAGGAAAAGAGAGGGTATATCAAATACACTGAAGAGCAGAATGTATCTTCAGATATCATCGGACATTTTGGACCGGCCACAATTATTGAAGGGCATGAGACACACACAAGAACAGCTTTCGCAACACTTGAACTTTCCAAATTCTCCAAACTTCCTGCTGACGTGCTGAAACAACTCCCTGCTACTATTGAAATCCCTATCACCCAGGCTGTCATTTATGGCTGGTATGACAATGAAATGGGCAGTTATACAAATATGCTTGGAGACCTCACTGCCAAAATTGCGTCTATGGTCTATCAGTAACCTGATCTTATAACCACAAAGGGGTTACTCAGCAGCGGAGCTGCTGGTAATCCTTTGATGAAACTGATTTCCATCTTTATTTAAAAATATCCTATCCCTGGCTGATCGCTGAAAGTTTCCATGGATTGTTTCCAACTGTTCTTGTAAAAGTCCAGAATTCTTCAAATTTTATTGGATCCGTATTACTTCCTGCGATAACTTTGCCTGTGGAATCATCAGTTGTATAATCAAGGAGATTTGCAGTAAGAAGAACCGTTATGAAATCCTGCCCTGTCTCCTGCCATACTTCAACTATCTGAACATTTCTTACAGCAATGTTCTCGAGTCTGTTAACCTTTTTTTCTCTCAACAGGGTATTAATTTCTTCATTGAGAATGTTTCTTATTTCATCTGTTAACAGGCTATTCACCGGCGATAAATTCCTGTTCATCCATGCCCCTTGTATCTTAAAGAAGATATCCATTGCTGTGTCTTTAAAAAGGGCTTCATCAAATTGTGGATCCATCTGCTGAATATGTGATATGCCGGCAGATGTATCTTCTCTATCCTGTACGCCGCTTCCGTACGCAGCAACACTCTCTCTTTGGTAACCTCCCTGCTGATATGCAGTCTGGGAGGAAAGATTCTCTTCTCTCCGTTTTCCTTTGACCATTCTGAATATAAGATAGCCGATACCACAAATCAGTAAGATTTCAAATATACCTATGCCACTTCCACCAAAACCGCTTCCTAATCCACCGAACCCGAGACTGCTGAATAGCATACCGCCTATAAGACCGCCAAGCAGACCTCCCCCTAAACCCCTTAAAAATCCTCCCCCTCCAGGCTGTTGTGGCGATGCAGGCTGTACAGGCGCCTGCTGTCTGGAAGGGCTGGGATTGGAATACGGACGGCTTGGGGAGGAAAAACTCCTCGAACCTCTGCTGCCAAAAGATCTACCTCCTCCAGCCCTTGCATATGCATCGAGTTCAAAGACAAAAATACTTAGAAATAAGAGGGCTGTTATGAGGGAAACTGCTTTAACTGTTTTTTTGTTCATCTTTCTATTCTCCTTTTTACAATAATGTGATCTATCATTTTTATTTTTTCTTTGCTGTTTTTCCCATCTTCCTTTTTATCTTTGGGAATACAATAAAGAGAATAATTACTAACGCAACTAAGATAATTACTTCCAATGCTTTTTATTCCTTTATTATCTTTAATTGGTATATATTAATGCTAATCCTATAATTATTGATATGATGATACGGTGCCTCAGATGCATTTTTAATCTCAAATGATCAAAGCAAACACCTGAATACTCATAATTTGCAATATGAATCCAGCACCCTTCCTTCTTTATCATATATCACCTTTGCCACGAAATGGTCTCCTGCCCTGAATGAGTATGCAAGTTCGCGCCAGATGACGATCGTCTTCTCCTTTTCCCTCAAAACCTCTGCATAGGGATATTTGGCAAAATACAGGAAATTATGAACAACTCTGGTATCCTTTGACCTTTCGATAAGCGGATCATTATTGTTAGTCCGGTAAGTCTCCTGAATGCATATTCTCTGGGTGAACAAATCTGCAAACCCGACTTTGATTTCATTACCCGATTTTGCAATAAACCACCATCTGAGAAAATCATTCGGCAGGGGACATACCTTGTATATATTTGCATCAAGCCGGTCCCTTAAAAAATCTCTTGTAACGCCGTGAAGATAATATCGCACGCCTCCATAGGTAATGACTACAAATACTGTAATGATTGCAATAACAGCAGTCCTTTTTTTGTTAACATTAGACAAAATTACAGAGAGGAGGAGAGCGGCTGTGATATATGGATCAATAATATACATAAGGTCAAGGGAGTACGGATGCCAGTCGAGCGGAGCAAGGATCCTTATGCCGTATTGATTTGTAAGATCCATAAAGAGATGAACAGTACACGCAAGAAACGCAAGAAAAGAATAGTAAATAAAATCTTTTTTCCTGCCGAATACAAATCCGATGATCAGTGATATAATGATCGAAGCAAATATGCTATGGGTTATACCTCTATGATATCTCAGGAATATATCCACACCCCAGAATCGTGTTATATAGTCAAAATCAGGTGAAAGAGATGAAAGGAGCAATACCCAAAAGGCTGCCTTTCGCCTGAAGCCAAGGTTGAAGATTACTGTGCCTGCAAGTCCGTGAGTAAGAGGGTCCATAGTTAACCTCGTTTAAATCCTTATCGCTAATACGAATGTTTTACCCGATTAAGTGTCCTCATATAATAAATGAGATTTAGATTTTTAAAAAATAATAAATTTTCGTAAATGAAAGGCTGTGGGGGTTGGTGTAAATTTTTTTGGATTTCAAAGGAAAGCAGGGCAGGATCTTCCTGCCCTGCCCCAAGAGAGACCTCTGATATGCACCTGTTATTGCACAGAGGATATGCGGAGGTTGACCAGACCTTAATCATAAATTAGCATATGCTTTTTAAAAATGTCAAGCAATGCACATTACTTAATATTTAGCATACTTTATGTTATCTTTTGCTATATTTTATTAATAGTAAAATATATATAATCAAATGGTGCAAAGGGGTAATATTGAGATTTTATTTTCTAGAGAATTAGCTATTCTTATCTCTCAGTGTCAGATAACCTGAAAAGATAATCAGGATTCCACCGATGATCGTATGGGTACCGGGTATTTCGCTAAGGAAGAGCATACTGAAAAATATCGCACAGACAGGTTCAAGGTAGCCGAGGACTGCAGCCCTGTTTGCAGTGACATACTGGAGACCTTTGAAATATAAAACAGGCGCTATGGTCGAATGAATTATTCCAATGAAAAGAAAGCTCCATAAAGCATGGAGTGGCAGTTCCCTTATAAAAGGCATGAGTAAAACAGCGATGGTAATATTCGAAATAAAAGCGAGTATAAGCGGATTGAATTTATGCGAGTGCATCCGGAGAAATATAATAATAAATGCATATGCAACCCCCGATATAAGGCCTGCTATAACACCCATCATATGACCTTCAGCAAGTGAGAATCCATTAAGCATTATCCAGAGTCCTGTTGAAGCTGACATTAATACAACAATGATTTTCCGCGTGATTTTCTCTTTTAAGAAAAAAGGCGCAATGAACGCAACTATTACCGGAGCTGTGTAGTGAGTAAGTACAGCGTTTGCAATGGTAGTATTTTTATATGCATAGAAAAAAGTAAACGTATTTGAGAGTGAAACAAATCCGAGTATCACAGGATATTTAAGCTTTCTGATATCCTGAAGCTCTTTCCTGTATTTCTTTTGAGATACAATTACCCCCTGAACAATAATGGATACTACGAGTGAATAAAATATCAGGTTATGTATTTCAACGCCTGATAGCCGGACAACTACACCAAGGGAGCTCCATAGGAATATGGATATAAGGATATAGAAAGAAGCCATTGATTAGTAAACAGCAGATAGCAGACAATAAATCTGAAACATAATATACTCCTGTAATTCTGAGGCTTTCAATATCGAAAATAGTATATCATTTCCAATACCCTTTAAAAAGACTCCATATATCTTGATAATTTCCTCGCATATCAGCGAACATAAAAAATGGATTTATTTAACGAAGAAGCGGTTGGCCAGCCTTTAGCCTACCGGATGTGTCCCAGAAACCTCGATGAATATGTCGGACAAAGACATATCCTCGGGCAGGGCAAATTGCTCAGACGGGCCATTGAAGCGGACAGGATTATATCAATAATATTCTATGGTCCGCCAGGAACAGGCAAAACCGCCCTTGCACGGATCATTACTGAAAAGACAAAGTCTCATTTTGAATGGCTGAATGCTGCAACCATCGGTCTTGATGAAATAAGAAAGGTTATCCAGCAGGCTAAATTGAGAAAAGCAAAAGGCATAAAAACTATTGTATTCCTCGACGAGATACACAGGTTCAATAAACTGCAACAGGATGCCCTCCTTCCTGATGTTGAGGAAGGGAACATAACTCTCATCTCTGCTACAGTCGAAAACCCTTTCTTCTATGTAAACTCCGCTTTACTTTCAAGGAGTCAGATATTCGAATTAAAGCCACTTTCTGAAGACGATATACTTAATATTCTTCATAATGCATTAAAAGACAAAGAACGCGGACTTGGAAATTTAAATCTAATCATTGATGAAAGCGCATTGAGACATCTTGCCAGAATGTCTGACGGAGATGCACGAAAAGCATTGTCGGCACTGGAAATTGCTGCCCTCACAACAAATCCGGACAGCAATGGCCAGATAATAATTACGATAGAAATTGCAGAGGAGTCAATTCAGAAAAAGGTTGTCGTTTATGATAAAAAAGGCGACCAGCACTATGATACCATCTCCGCGTTTATTAAAAGCATGCGTGGCTCAGACCCTGATGCTGCCATCTATTACCTTGCAAAGATGATCTATGCCGGAGAAGATCCGAGGTTTATCGCAAGGCGGATTGTCATATGCGCTTCAGAAGATGTCGGCAATGCAGACCCAATGGCATTAGTCGTTGCAGTATCTGCTTTAAGGGCTGTAGAATTTATCGGTATGCCTGAGGGGAAGATACCACTTGCGCAGGCCACGATTTATGTTGCTAAGGCGCCAAAAAGCAATGCCGGTTATACGGCTATCGAAGCAGCGCTAAAAGATATTTCGAATGAAGAGACCATGGAAGTCCCTGACCATTTAAAGGACAGCCATTATCCGGGGGCTAAGAAATTGGGGCATGGAACCGGTTATAAATATCCGCATGATTTTGGCGGAAATGTTGAACAGGACTATCTGAAAAAGAAAAAGAAATACTATAACCCTCTGAACGAATGATACCGAAGACTTCTCTCGATCTACTCGAATTCAATAAACTTCTCAGGCTGATCTCTGATTTTGCCAACAGTGACGCCTCTAAATTTTCTGTAATGGATATTCATCCCCTGAATAGCAAGGCAGATATAGAAAAAAGACTCAACCAGATTTCTGAGATCCGCAAAATATCCCATGAGGGCAATACTCTCAGTTTAGATACTTTTTCAGATATATCGACCCTTCTTGTAAAAGTAAGACCTGAAGGCGCTGTCCTTGATGCAATAGAGCTTGCAGATTTCATGCCTGTTTTCAGCATTGCATCATCAATATCGTCTCAGATGAAAGAGAGATTCGACCTTCCCTTTTTGCAGGATCTCTTGAATCATCTTACAGGTTTTCCTGATATCCTGAATACTCTGAAGAAATCGATTGATAGTGAAGGGAATATCCTTAACAGCGCCTCTTCTCTGCTCTCTGATCTCAGGGCGCGAATAAGAAATTTCGAAGGAAAGATCAGAAAGAAACTCGAGGAGATCGTAAGGGATGAAAAGCTGTCTGTTTTCCTTCAGGATGATTTTGTTACAACAAGATCAGGCAGGTGGGTCATACCCGTGAGGATGGACTCAAAGGGACTGGTACCCGGGGTTGTCCATGACATATCAAAGTCTGGCGAGACAGCATTTATCGAGCCACTGAGCATTATAAACCTTTCAAATGAACTGGAAAATCTAAAAGCTGATCAAAAAGCTGAAGAGCTCCGTATTCTCAGGAATATCTGCTCGATGATCAGGACTGAAGTCGATAATATCGGCACAGAATTCAGAACGATTGTTTATCTCGATCTCCTGAATTGCATTGCAACGTTTGCAGATATGCTTCATATGGAGATCCCGCAGATTAATAGCTCCAATACCATCAGTCTTATAAGTTCAAGACATCCTCTCCTTCAGCTTTCACTTCAAAAGATTGACATGGACAAGCAGGTTGTCCCGCTTGATGTGCAATTAGGCGGAGACAACACTGTAATGATCATAACAGGCGCAAATGCAGGTGGAAAGACGATCGCTATAAAAACAATAGGCCTGCTTCTGCTCATGGCCTTATCAGGCATGCCTGTGCCTGCTGACTCTTCATCGAGCCTTCCCTTTATTCGGAGTCTTCTTGTGGATATTGGCGATGAGCAATCAATAGAGAATAACCTTTCTACATTTTCTGCTCATATCTCAAACATTTCAGAAATATTAAAAAGCAAGGGGTCTGAAACCGTTATCCTGATCGATGAACTTGGTACCGGCACTGACCCGGACGAAGGGTCTGCCCTTGCATGCGCTATTTTAAAAGAATTTCGGAAGAGCAGTGCGCTTGTATTTGCTACAACACATTTATCAGATATTAAGGGGTTTGTACACAGGACAGGAGGCATGGTTAACGCCTCCATGGAATTTGACCAGAAGACACTTACTCCCCTCTACCGTTTAAGGACTGGAGAACCCGGCCAGTCGCATGCGCTGGATATCGCGAAAAGATACGGGCTGCCTGAGAATATAATAGCTGATGCAAAAGGGATGCTTGGCAGTATGAAGATCGAGTTTGATCACCTGATATCCGATCTGAATACAAAAAGACTGGATCATGAAAATGCACTGAACAGTTTAGAGAAGCAGCAATTGGAATTGGTAGAGAGAAACAGATTACTTGAAAAGATTCTGTCTGATTCAAAAGAAACGCAGAAAGAAATTCTTGCCAATGCATATAGAGAGGCTTCTGACGTTATTGCGAATACAAAAAGACAGATGAATGCCTTTCTTGATGAGATAAGAAAAAAAGAAAAAGCTGAGAGACACAAGATTATTAAAGAGGTTGCGACGCATCAGGAACAAGTCATTGAAAAGCTCAGGGAGATTGATATTGAAGACAGCAAAGCCCCTGCTTTGGACGGGATAAAAAGAGGTGACATTGTTTTTGTTACATCTCTCGGTTATGATGCATCAGTCATAGAAGTGAATCGCAATAATAACCGTTTGAAGGTGGCGTCAAAAAGCATTGAATTTGAAGTTCCTGTAACGGACATACGTTTCAGCAGAGGGAAATCCCTGCCAGCAATGAAAGATTCTGCTCATCCTGATAAATATGACGCACCTGTTTCATCCAGGCTGAACCTTATAGGACTGAGGGTTGATGAGGCGCTTTCGAAGCTTGAACATTTCCTTAATCACGCTTTATTAGGTGATCTCCGTGAAGTTACTGTAATTCACGGTATGGGAAAGGGATTATTGAAAAAGGCAATACATGATCATCTGAACGAACACCCCTTAATAAAACATTACAGGAGCGGAACCATAGAGGAAGGAGGGTTTGGGGTAACTGTTATAACGATGAAATAAAGGCAGAAAGCGATGGATCAGAGGTTACTGTATAATCACCTCAATGTCAGGCAGCTGCTCCTTAATCGCTCCTTCAATGCATCTGTTATCACATTTCATACAAGGCCCACCGCAGTAGATCACTGCCCTGTTATCCTTAAACTCTGTCAATTCCGCACAGCTATCGTGTGCCGTTAAAATACATTCCAAACCCTGCAGAATCTCTCTGATCTTTTCTTCAGTACTGACAGTTGTCTTATCCGCCATAACCTGCCTCTCTTTCATTCATTGACTTAGGGCATATCTTTAAGGTATTTTTCACTATGGATTTTCATAATAATTTCCATGCTGTTCTTATACTATCCGCTTTTACCATGCTGATAAACCTGCCATTCGGCTATTTCAGGGCAAAGTCAATAAGATATTCCCTGCGCTGGTTCCTTTACATCCATCTGCCTATTCCTATTATATTCATTGCAAGGACTATTTCCCATATCGAATTAAAATATATCCCCTTCTTTGCTTTTGCTGCCATTGCCGGACAGATACTGGGCGGCAAACTGGAGTTTTAATTTTGCTCGTCAACATCCTCGTTAAACCAAACAAGATAGAGCTTCGTGAAATACAAAACCCAAAGCCATCTTATGGAGAAATACTGGTCAGGATTAAGGCTGCATTGACATGCGGGACAGACCTGAAGGCATTCAAACGGGGGCATCCTGTAATCCCAATGCCGGGTGTTTTCGGGCATGAGTTTTCAGGTATAGCTACAGAAGTTGGTAAGGGAGTGATAAATTTTAAGACGGGTGACGAGATAATGGCAGTCCATAGCGCCCCGTGTCTTGAATGCAGATATTGCAGAAAAAAGCTTTTTAACCTGTGCGAAAATATAATGCATACAAAAATCCTCGGTGCATTTGCAGAATATATTTTGTTGCCTCCTCACATTGTGCGACAGAATACATTTCATAAACCAAAAAATCTCTCATTTAAAGAAGCAGCTTTTCTCGAGCCTCTCTCCTGTGTAGTTCATGGCATGGAATCTCTTGATATCCGGAAAGGTGATAATGCACTTGTTATAGGCTCCGGCCCGATCGGTCTTTTGCATCTTCTGCTGCTGAAAGAAAAAGGGGCAGTGGTAACAGTCATAGACAAGCATAAAAATAAATTGTTAACTGCAAAAGACCTTGGCTCTGATTCCGTATTAATAAAAATTAAAAAAATTGCCGACTTCATCGGATTCGATTATGTCTTTGAATGCACAGGAATACCCGAGGTCTGGGAGGCATCGGTGAATTATGTGCGAAGAGGCGGAACCATTGTACTTTTCGGTGGCTGCAAATCAGGCACAACAGTAGCCTATGACACGGGAAGGCTGCATTATGATGAAATAAATCTAAAAGGGACTTTTCATTACAGACCTTCTGACGTTAAGAAAGCGTATAAACTCCTGTGTGAGAAGAAAATCAATGTATCGGGCCTTATATCAGGGTGTTATCCGCTAAGGCAGACACAAAAAGCCTTTGAGAGGTTGGCAAAAGGCACTGGAATAAAATATGCCATCATACCCTGAATTTATTCCGCAGACATGGGATATGGTGGAGCTGATCCCGACACGACTCGGGACGACATAGTGAATAACCAAATCTGAGAGCTTGGCTGTACACATTAAATGAACCTCCACGGAAGCACTGTAATCTTGTCCGTTAGCTTTTCCGGTATTCTACCGTTTGTTATCACATAGGCATGGCTGACTTTCTCTTTATACGTTTCTATGAAGCTCGAAAGTCCGCGCAGTTCGGAAAGTATTACTTTTGAGCCGGACTTGATTTCAACAGGGATGATTGTTGATCCCGTGTCTATAACACAGTCCACTTCCGCACCTCCCCCCGTCCTCCAGTAGTGGACTTTATAATCCAGGTTCATGGCCCTTATCCTTCTGATGATCTCAAGGATAACAGCATGCTCAAAGAGCCTTCCCTTGTCTACGTTAATCAACGCCCCGGTCAATGGTAGCCGGGCGACGGCATTGCGAACGCCAAGGTCGAAGAAATAGTATCGAGGAGAGGTGAGAATCCTTTTGCGGGCATTCTTCAGATAGGGTTCTACTTTTTCGACAATAAGCGTGTCCTCCAGAATACTGTAATATTCTTTGATAGTAGGAACGCTGACGCCTGATTCAAGGGAGAGCTTTGTAAGGTTGGGGTTAGTACCAGACTCCTGGGCAGCCAGTTCAAGAAATCGGCCGAACTGCCCTATTTTCCTGCTCAGCGCTTCTGCCCGTATCTCCTCTTCCAGATATGTTTGGGTGTAGGCCTTAAGCATATCGGCGCGCTCCTGGTCATCCGGCAGGCTGACAATGCCGGGCAGCGAACCAAAAATCATGGACTGCTCAAATGAGTATCCTTTTATAGCATTAATATTCGGCATTCTGAATAGGCCGTTTTTGTATTCCTCTACCCAGCCGAATTCGTTCCACTGCAAAGGGTCGAGCCTGAATGTTCTGATCCTGCCGGGTAACAGGTTTACTCCCTTTCTCCTTAATTTGCGGGCTGAAGAGCCGGTGATGATAAATGAAGCCTTCTTCTCGTCGATCAGGTACTGAATGCTGTCAAAGACTTCCGGCACTTTTTGCGCCTCATCCATGAATATCAGCGACTTATCGGGTCGTGCCTCTACCTGCCTGATAATCGCAGAGGGGTCCTGCTCCATTTCGATTCGGATCGCAGGATTCTGCAAAGGATACTCCATGAGATTCTTCATGCCGGACAGGCACTTCTTGACCAGGGTGGTCTTGCCTGTCTGCCGTGGTCCGAGAAAGAGCGCAGACTGACCCTTCCCGATAACCTGCTGTATCGGCTGCTCCAAATTCCTAATATATACTTTAAATTTACCTTGCATATTTAAAGTTTATATTAGGGTTAAGTGAAAAGCAAGATATTTTCACTGCCGCGTAAGTACCATAGACAAAACTTCTTGTACAGTCATAGGTGAAGAGAAAGTTGCAAGCTTGTAAGTCCTTGAAAAATATGGTGGAGCTGATCGGGATCGAACCGACGACCTCTTGAATGCCATTCGTAAAAAAGGGATTTTACAAGTGCTTGAAAATACTGAATTAACTT